>JAEEGL014100713.1_pt1 | contig 11501 bp, 22 predicted proteins | sample 9134231 | NCBI WGS metagenome assembly JAEEGL01 (sample SAMN16246548, study PRJNA631951) | gut metagenome | biome: gut microbiome; feature: rumen; material: fiber-attached | host: Bos | place: Iran: Karaj | collected 2018-10
AAAGAAATTATTTATCTTGGAGATAAAAATAAAACACGCCAGCGTATTAGATTTACTTGCCGTTGGTGTGGATGTGTTTTTGATACAGATGAAGGCGACTATACTAAACGCTCTATTAGTCAGATAAGAACTAATATTGCGGGAAAAGAAGTATGGGAAGATAAATATGAATACCATACTTCCTGTCCTATTTGCGGGAGAAGTATTTGGGAAGATGACAGTCATATTGAAGTTTGGGAATATACTGACTATGGAGATGGGACAGAAAGTTTTGTAAGAATAAAATAAAAAGGAATAATAAAATGGAATATCAGAAATTTACACAACTTTATTTTCTTGATAATGAAACTTCTCTTGAAGGCTTTTTCAAAGTTGATACAAAAATTTGGCAAGAATTGGTCTGGCAAGGAGAAAGTGATTTGACCGATGATGAAACTATTTGGTCTGATTATGGCCTTTGTGTCGGTGTAAATGGAGTTATCTCTCTTACAGTTGATGCTACTGATGGCTTCTTCATTGTTGATATTGTAAAAGCATAATAAAGGAAAAATGCGCGAACATTGCTAACGCGTCCGTAAAGAACAATACGGGCACATAAACAAGGTTCGCGCATTTTTATTTGAAAATTTACAAAAATTATTATATAATTATTATAGAAAATAAATAATAAAGGGGTTTTATTTCTATGGATAAATTCACATTACCAAGTATCCATATTGAAATTGAACGATGGAAATACCATAAAGAATTAGGTGTTTATGTATCCTCCCATGGACGCATAAAAGATAAAAATGGCAAAATTCAAACCGTTGGCGCTTGTAGTAAATATCTTTATTATAAGGGCAAACGCATTCATCGCCTTGTGGCGGAATTATTTATGCCAACACCTAACTCTGATATGTTGACCGTCGATCATAAAGACCATAACACAAGAAATAATTGTGTTTCTAATCTTGAATGGGTGACATTAGAAGAGAACCAAAGACGTGCAGAGGCAGATTTTAAAGAAAATAAACCGCCAAAAGGAGTTACTCCTAATAATGTTGATGTTATTCAAAAAGATAATGCTAAATATGTCCGACTAAATGGAGTAAAAATTCCATTCAAAGCCGCAAAATCTCTTGTAAAAACCGATACAAGACTACAAAGCAAAGAACAGCACCAGCAAATTGAAAATATATTTGCTAATCTCACAGTAAATAAGATAAAGAAATATGGCGGATATGTAATTCAACTATGTGAGGAGTAATAAAATGCCAAGACATATTACTGATGAAAATATCTTGTTTCAAAGAGTAATCAAGATGTTGCCGAAAAATGTTCCAGTAGAAGCCATCGAAGCAGTAGAATGCGATCCCTACGATGGAGAAGATGGTGGCCCCAGTTATTGGGTGTATACTGCGCCGGGTTGGTTAGTTGCAGATATGGATTGCCATACTATTCATGAAGACACTCTCGCAAAACTCAAACCCTATGTGCAGTCCATCGTCCCATGGCCTGATGATCCGGAGTTAGAAAGATGATAAAAATAATCAAACAGCCAACAAAAATGTATCAAGAGAAGGCGGTCCAAAAACATTTTAGATGCCGATATTGCGGCACAGAATGGATTGCCGATCCTGCCGATTATGAAACAAGAAAGGCAGAAGTGTGGGTAAATAATGTAGAGCAATATAATTATTTAGCCCTTTGCCCCATTTGTGGTCTATATCATCGTTTTGAGTATTCTGATAAAGGAAGAACTTGGGATGATGTTTCATACAATCAAAATGATATAAAAACTTTTTATTGAAAATTTACAAAAAATATTATAAAATATATATAGAAAGTTGAGAAAAACCTTGAAATATAGGCTTAGAAATGACAATAAACGGTTTGCGCGGAACACCATCGCGCCTCAACTTTCTCTTATTTGAAATTATAAAAAAAATATTATATAATATATACAGAAAGTAAGGAAAAAAATAATAAAAAATTTGGTAAAAAAATTCCTCACTTGAAAATATAAAAAAAATATTATATAATATATATGTAAGATAAAAAAAAGAAATCTTACAAAAACAAAAAGTTCGCAAAGTCAAGATAAAAAATCTCTCCCTTGAAAATTTACAAAAAATATTATAAAATATATTTGTAAAAAAGAAATGAAATTTCTTTTTTACAAAAGGTTGAGAGAAAAAAATCTGACTGAAACCTTATCGGCAAGATAAATGGTAGCGGAGTGAAGTGAGAAGCGGTGCCTGCTAGACACTCCCGCCGAACGACTTGTAAAAATAGTTAATAGCAAAAAGAAAAAACCGCAAGTGGTGCAAGAAATTATGACATGAGGTGTCTAACTATGGCTAACAAGATTACTGAGCGTGAGATTTACAACTCCATTCTGAACGGCACTGCCGATCAGGCCGTCCTCTGCGAGTTCGCTGAGAAGAAGCTCGCCCAGCTGGATAAGCGCAACCTGTCCGCTGCGAAGCGTGCCGCTGCGAAGCGCGCTGAGGGCAACGAGATTACCGAGGGTATCTTCGGTGTCATCACCAGCGAGCCTATGACCCGCGACCAGATCGCTGAGGTTTACGGCCACGACCTGAGCGTCGCCAAGGTTGGCGCTCGCCTCAATTCCCTCGTGAAGGAAGGCCGCGTTCAGAAGATGAACGTGAAGGTCTCCGGCGAGAACGGTAAGGCTTCGACTAAGGTGGCCTACTTCGTGGAGGGCTAAGCAAGAGCCCATATATAAATCCCTTGGGTAAATCCCAAGGGATTTTTTTATTGACTTTTTTATAAAAAAATGTTATAATAATTATAGAAATAATAATATAAGAGGTAATTATTATGACTTTCAAAGATTTTAGTGAGAACTATGACGGGTGCATATATATCGTTAGCATGGATAATGAGACTGCTTTCGCTATATGGCATCATTATTTTATGAAATTTGAAAATGCAGTTGAGTTTTTGTGGGGATATTTCATGGATCATGAAGGGAAAGATCTTGAACCCGAAGAACAGAAACTCTTCCGCCTTATGCTTGATACAATGGGATATATCCCCGATGTTGGACATATCGACGAAGAATACTTCGAAGACTTCGAGACAGGAGTTGAAGAACAGTGAAGTTCGTTCATGAATATAATGACTATCCCAGTGCAAAAAATGTTGATGGTGGAATTTGGGAATATAATAATGGTAAATGCTATAATCGTTGTGGTGGCTACCATGATTATCGTCCTCATCCTCTTGACGTATTTTTTGATGAAGATGGTTGGGATGATGTAATTCGAATTCAACTCATTACTAATAAGGATAAATATATAACTGGTTGGATTTCTCCAAATGGCGGTTTCTTTGGATGCGCGCCAGAAGACCATGATGATGTAGCCCGATATATTTTTGATAAAACACAAAGAGAACTTGAAAATGCGGGATATATCAAAGTATATGAAAATCCTTTGCGACTTCGTGCTACGGCTTCTTATAACATGGGACAGTATAGTTATTATTGTTATAATAGACCAACTTCGGCACAAGAAATAACTCTTGAAAGGTTAGGTATAAAAATCTAATGGTAAATATTTTTGTAGATGATATGCGTGAAACTCCGCAGGGATTTATTCACTTTTATACGGTGAATGACTGCATTAGTTATATTCGTCGTATTTATAAGCAAGGAGTTACTGACTTTTATCTTTTTCTTGACCATGACGCAGGAGAAGAATACTTCCAACAGGGCGGCGATTATATCAATATTTTGCGTTATCTTGAAGATATGCGGCGTATGGGACATATTCGTCATATGCGAGTAAAAGTTCATTTTCATTCTATGAATCCAGTAGGGATTGAAAATATGCGCGCTATTGTAAAAGCTAATAGAGACTGGATGGAAGAAGTATGAGAATTTGTAGCCATTGCGGCGAAGTAGTTCTAAATCTTGAAGTATTGCGGCACAACACATCAGACCGCCCCGTAGCGCAACAGATGATACCAAAATATTGTCCTTTTTGTGCTTGTAAGTATATCGTTGATGATATTCCACTCAAAAAGGAGGATAAAAATCGTGGCTAAAATTGCTGATTTTTTCTTTAAAATTCGCATGATTATACGAGGATTATTCACTATTTTCATTATAAATCCAATTAAACGATGGTATAATTTTTATATCCGTCATACATATATCCCAGCTAATAGTCGAAATGAAGAATTATTGGATTATATGCTTGATGTAGCAAATGATCCTAGCCGTGAACCTATTACTCCTACAGAAATCTTTTTTGAAAATCAAGTAAGAAATGACTACGAACGCACCTTTGATACTAGCGAAGAACCACCTTGGGAAGAAATAAGACAGTCTATGTATCTTGATTTAGCAACTGAAATGATGTCATTACGATGGATACGAGAAGAAGATTGGAGCATAGTGCGATAAAAATAAACCTGCGCGAACCCTGTTGATGCGCCCGTAGAGAATAATACGGTCGGTCAAGCAAGTTTTGCGCAGGTTTATTTGATTTTTTATAAAAAAAATGATATAATTATTATAGAAAAATAAGAAAAGGATTGATATTATTATGAGTGTTGATTATACTGCAATTTATGGATATGGATTTATGATTACTGCTGATGAAGCGGCTAATATCCCCGAAGATATGTTTGATGATTTTATTGATAGTGATTATACAGTTTGTGTAGATAATTATGTTGATGAAAGTAATTATTTCTTTGGCCTCAAATTGACACAGGCAAGCCCTGGTTTTATGTTTGAACTGCCAGTAGTGGATAAGTATGCTCATGAAACATTTATGGCTATGATGCATGAGTTCAAGCGTTTCTTCCCTCATAAGGATGCTTTACAATTACGACATTATCTAATAAACAGGGTATGGTAAGGAGATAATAATATGAAAGGCTGGATGACAAGTTTTAATCGTAAAAAGCATCAGCGTCGTATGAATAAATATGTGCGTGAATTGAATAAAAATATCGCAAATGATGATTTGTGGCGTGGTCGTTTTGTCATTCGTCAGAAAGATAATCCTGGCTTTTATATCTACGAAGATCATAGTGGAGCAGAAATGCCGCATGTCCATCTTGTTATCACCGATCTCAAAACAGGTGAGAGATATGATAAGTGGGATACTGATAATGGCTGGTGTCATTTCAATGGTAGCCGCATTTGGGAATTTACTAATAAAGCAATTACTGAAATTTTTTGTGTATGGCGCCTTCAAGATGACCCACGCAGTCATCGTAATGATCCTATGTATGATTTTAATAATCCAAAAGTTCGTGATTATTGGAGAAAGGAATGGAAATAATGAACGAAAAAGTATATGTCCTCGAATTTGATGATGGAGTAAAACATATCTATCATAATAAAGAAAAGGCTGAAAAAGAAATGCTTCGGTCTTGGTTTGAATCCTATGCAGAAGAGAACCTCAAAATGGCAGTAGATAAAATGAAAAAAATCCGTGAAGGCACGAATGAAGCATATGATGCAGGCGATGTTCAGCGCACTATGGAAACAGTCTGTAATGACTTGCGCGACTTCCTTACTTATGGTTATATTGAGTGCTATGCCTGGTTGAGTGAAGCGGAGGTTGTTGACTAATGTATCTTCTTTTCAAGTATCAGCCGCGTGCTGAAACAACTGATACTTTGCTTTATGCGGTATCTAAAACTCATGAAGCCCTTGAAGAGTATCTTCTCTCCATGTATGATGCACTTGTAGATCGTGAAATCGAATGGGCTAAAAGTGAATGTAATCTTACCGATGAAACTATTGATATGGATAGTTTGCGTAAGTGGTGTATTGAGCGTTTACGCTCCTTTGAAATTGTGTGGATTCCTTATTTGGAGGATTGAATATGACAATTCTAAATCAAACAACGGAGCTTATTGAGAATGGATATACTTGGGGTGTTAGTCTAAACTTTTCATTCTTCTTCCTTTTGATTGCTGGGCTTCTTATTGTGATTACATTTATTTATCTTTGGTGTAAGATGCCAAAAGACACAGGTATTCAATATCTTGGTGCTAAAGTATTTTGCGCCTTCTGTGTTATCTTGGGACTTATTGCAATTACAGGTGCTTTTCATTCACAACCCACATATCAAGAAGTTCCGCAATATGAAGTAATTCTTGATAATACCATTCCTTTCCATGAGATTTATGATAATTATGATATAATTGAACAGCGTGGACAAATCTTTGTATTGAGGGATAAGGGATGGAATGGTAATATCGAGTAAAAAGAAACTTTATCTAACTCAAATGTGGATAGATGCCTGTGGTGGTATTGAGAAAATTGAAGAATTTTTTAGAAATCATACTATCTACGAGGTTGAAGTAATTCTTATTCCGAATGTTATAAAATAGGAGAACGATGGCTAATCGTTCTCCTATTTTTGCAGGCACGTTCGCAACATCAAAAAATGTGAGGACAAAGTATTATAATTTTGTCCTCACATTTTTTATATATTTATGGAAGGAGAGTGGATAATATGTCAGAAAATAAAACTACTCGTATTGAAATACGAATTACTGAATAGGAAAAGTAGCAATTAAAAGATTATGTAGAAAAAAATAATACAACAATAAGTAAATTATTTAGAGAAATTATATAGAAACTAATAAAAGGAGAGGAATATCTATGCCTAAAATGATTGATTTAACAAATAAATAGTTTGGACGTCTTACTGTTCTTCAAAAATCATATACAAAAAATAATATGATTTATTGGGAATGTCAATGTGAATGTGGAAAAAAAGTAATAGTTAGCGGATAGTGCTTACGTAGAGGAAATACAAAATCTTGTGGATGTTTACGAAAAGAAAAAGTATCATTAGAAAAAACTATTGACATAACAGGATAGGTATTTGAACATTTGACCGTATTACGAAAGGCTACAAAAAAAGAGGTTTTAGAAAATACAAGTATTGAAAAAGATGATAAAAAAAGTTATTGGTGGGTTTAGTGTGATTGTGGAAGTTTACCTTTTGTAGTAATGGGAAAAAGTTTACGAGAAGGAAAAACAAAAAGTTGTGGACATTTACGTTATGAACTTGGAAAAGAAAAAATAAAAAATCTTATAGGACAAAGATTTGGTCAATTAGAAGTTATAGATTTTACTGGAATAAAAGATCATCGAGCAATGTGGCATTGTAAATGTGACTGTGGAAACGAAAAAGATATTTGTGGGACATTATTAGCAAATAATAAAGTAAAAAGTTGTGGTTGTATAAATTCATTAGGTGAGAACAAAATATGCAATATACTAAATAAAAATAATATTCAATTTGAGTAGCAAAAAACTTTTAATACTTGTATTTCTCCTATTAGTTAGTCAAAATTACGATTTGATTTTTATATAAATAATCAATATTTATTAGAATACGATGGAGAACAACATTTTAGCTCAAGAAATAGTGGATGGAATAATGAAAAAAATTTAAAAGAAACATAGTATAGAGATAATCTAAAAAATGAATGGTGTAAAAAAAATAATATCCCTCTTATTAGAATTCCTTATACTCAATTTGATAATTTATGTTTAGAAGATTTATTATTAGAAACATCTAATTTTATTGTATAAAAAACTGCGCTTTACCATTTTTTTGACAAATATCTGTAAAAAATTTGGTAAAGCGCAGTTTCTCTTACTTGAAATTTATAAAAAAATATTATATAATATATATAGAAAATAAAGAAAAAGGTGATTTTTTATGAGTGAAAAGAAAATCTTTGTTGCTAAATCTTATGAAGGACTTCCTTTTGTCAGTGAACCTTATATTCTCAATGGTAGAGAATATATCAAAGTGCGAATGAAAAATGGAACTATCAAACAAGTAAGAAGTTATAGTGAATCTGAATATAAAAAGTATAACCCTCCTGTGGAGATTATTCAGCCTGCCAAGTCTAGGCGTAATGTGCTTGGCTTTGGTGAGCAGGGATTTATCTGGCTTTTCAAGGGAAATACGCCAGATGCTATCTATGAAAATCTGGACTGGTTCCATGACTCTCCATGCCGTTATGCCCGCACTTGGGGTTGGTATCTTCCTTCTAATGTTGAAATGCCCGACCCTCTTCCTGCGAACATCACTCCAGTCAAACTTGAATGGGATGAAGTCAGTTTTGAAGATCAGTTGATTAGCGAAGACCAGATCAAAGCAGTTGCTGATGCAAAATTGTTTGATCCCAGTCCCTCCAAGCATGTTGGTAAAATTGGTGATCGTCTTGACCTGATGCTGACCTGCGATAAGGCGGTTCAGTCGCAAAGTATTTATGGAATTAATTATTTTTATGTGTTTAATTCTGATGATGGAAATATTTTTACATGGAGCACTACTGCGAAAGTATTAGAAGAAGGTCAAAAATATCATCTTATAGGCACTGTAAAACAACATGTAGTATATAAAAATTCAAATCAAACTGTATTAACGCGTTGTAGGGTTATAGAATAAAATTTTGGACAAAAATTATTATTTCATCATGAACAACATAGAAGTTTCTATGAAAATAATAATTAATTGAAAGGTGGAAAAATAATTTATGGGACAATTTATTGATATAACAGGACAGCGTTTTGGTAAATTAGTTGTTTTAAAGAGAGCGCCTAATAAAAATAAAGCAGTAATGTGGTTATGCCAATGTGATTGTGGTAATTAGAAAATTATTGCTGGTGGTTCATTGCGCAGTGGAAGAACTAAAAGTTGCGGAAAATGTTTACGAAATGATGCTATTGATGAAACTGGACATGTTTATGGTAAATTAACTGTTTTAGAAAGAGCATAGAATATACAAAAAACTACAAGCAATAGTACTGTTTGGAAATGTTAGTGTGAATGTGGTGCTATTTCATATTTAACTGGAACTTTATTACGACGTTCAGATGGACCTCGGGCTTGTAGATCATGTAGCCAAAAAATAAATTTAGTTGGATAGACATTTGGTATTTTAACAGTTATTGAAGAATTACCAAAAAATTACTATAAATGTAAATGTAAATGTGGAAATATTATTTCAACAAATGCAAAAGAATTATTGCGTAAACATAGATTATCATGTGGATGTGCTAAATCAATAGGAGAACAAATAATAATTAGTTTATTAAATAATAATAATATTGAATTTTAGCAATAGAAATGGTTTAATAATTGTAGAAATAATTTAACAAATAATCTTTTATATTTTGATTTTTATTTGCCTAATTATAATTGCCTTATAGAGTATGATGGAGGATATCATTAGTTTGGCTGGTTAGGTGATGAAGAATCAAAAAATAATACACAAGAAAGAGATAATTTCAAAAATAAATGGTGTAAAGAAAATAATATACCACTAATTCGTATTCCTTATACGCATTTAGAAGATATTTGTTTAGAAGACTTATTACCTGAAACATCACAATTTCTTATATAAAGGCGTGGATTTTTATATGCTGATATGGATTATCATTTGGGTTATCATAACCCTTTTTACTTCTTTACTAATTGCGATGGAACTTATAAATGGTTCCCTGGGTTGGCGCATTATTGTGATTGCGCTCCTCATGTTCGCAATTATTCTTATACCAGTCGCCACTATCAGTGAGTATCGTGAAGCAAAGATATTCTACGAAAGTTTCAAACGCTCCGAAGCAAAGGCCGCAGAATGTGAGACTTTCGGACAAGAATATACTTTGCTTGGCGAAGCGATGAATCAAAATTATTACCTACACTTATATCAAGATAAACTTCATCGTTTGGGCATTTTTGCGCCATATCAGTTTTTGAAAGAATTACAGCCAATCCATATGAATTATTTTGATATGAGTAAATATAACTTTTGGGAGTGAAGATAATTCACTCCCTTTTGTTTTTGGTTGAAAATTATAAAAAATTATGATATAATATATATAGAAAAAGAATAAAAAAGGATTTATATATATGAAAAACGGAAAAGCAAAAATTGGCTACGGATATATCCTTGTCCCTATGGATTTTCCCGACTATGATACTACTCCTGAATATGAAGAATGGGAAAATGAAGTAGTAGATAGTGGATACTTTCATTATATTGGGCCTGATAAAGAAATGTTTTTTGGTATTATAATGGAAGAAACTGATAGTTTTGTTGAAATAGATGAAGATATCTTTGGACTAGGACAAAAACTATGGTTTGATTGTCGTACTACTTTTGAGCGATTATTTCCAGATAGTGATAGTTTTCATAGTATGTATTTAATTGAGGAGTATGAATAAATGAGTACATATTATGGAGTAAAAATTGGCTATGGTTATCCCATTCTTGAAGAAGATTACCCCGATTGTAATTGGGATAATGATGAAGAAGTAAACAAATATTATGATTGGCGAGATGCGCTTCATGATTGTGATTATCGTTATACCATGAATTGGGAGTATGACGAAAGCGGAGAATTTTTTGGGATTATGTTAGATGGTGCTGAATATGGAGAATTTATTTCTATTGCACGAGCCAATCAAGCAATAAATAAATTGAATAGGGATGAATGGGAGAAATGTGAAGCAGAATATCATAGGCTTTTTCCAAATTCTACCAAGCAGCCCGATGTTTATATTATGAGTGTAGTCTGGTAAGAAAGGAGAAAAGTCTTATATGTCAGTATATTACACTGATATACCTGGTAATTATGTAAAAAGTTGGTTAAATAATTTTAGTAAAGGCGTAGAAGAAGGGCGATATAAAAAAGTTGCTTATTCTTTTTGGAGAGAACTTGTGCGTTTATCAGAACAAGATAAACTAAAATTCAAGTGTAAAATGTCTAATGATGGCGCACAGGTAGAAGAATTTACTATTGGTATTTTACCAATTTCACCAAAAACAAATTATTTTGGTCGGTTCCTTGAAATTTCAATGTTAGAACCAGATACAGAAAAAGATAAAATTTTTCCAAATATAAACTGGCATAAGGAAGACGATGAAGTAAAACACGTGGGAACTCTAAATTTTGATGCCAGCGGAAATCTTTATATTGATGGAAAACTCCAAGATGGGATAGAAATTCAGTCAATTCATACAAGTGTCGATGGTTCTTATACTGTAAAAACAAACAGCGGAAATTATTATGGTAATAATAATGTTTGGACTAATGCAACTAATACTACTATTAGACCTGATAATATTGCCAGTAATTCAACTGTTATAAAAGCAAATGACGCCATTACCATTGACTATGGTAATTGGGTGACTAATGATATAAATACAATAAAAGATGATGTTGATAAATTGAAAAAGGCAGTTTATAATACTGAGGAGAAAAATAAAATGAATACTAATGATATGTTTAATTTTGATTTTGGCCCTGTGAGCGATAGCAAAATTCGTATGTCTATGTATGGCTATGCTATCCCCAATAGTGAAGGCAAATATGTGGCTTATGATGTAGAGCATGAGCGCATGATGGATGTTCAGATCTTGAACTTCAATTGCACTGGAATGTTTTATAAGATTCCTAAGCCTATTCACAAGGTAACTTATGGTGATGTGGTATT
>JAEEGL014313571.1_pt1 | contig 11501 bp, 6 predicted proteins | sample 9134231 | NCBI WGS metagenome assembly JAEEGL01 (sample SAMN16246548, study PRJNA631951) | gut metagenome | biome: gut microbiome; feature: rumen; material: fiber-attached | host: Bos | place: Iran: Karaj | collected 2018-10
GCGCGAGCGCCTGATTGCCTTTATCAAAGAGTTTCGGGAGAGCGATGCCGAGCTGAAGGACCGGAAGCCCAACCGGCTGTTTGACGTGCTTTCGCAGAACGCACAGCTGTATGATCGTTTCTGGGACGCGTTCTTTGAACGCTTTCCCGAGCTTCGCGACGACGCCGCCTCCTGCGAGCAGTGGGTCAAGGGCTATCTCTACGCCGAGCTGAAGCCATCTGCCAAGCTCGAGCTTCTGCCTGTCAACGAGGGCGCGCGCATCCGCCTGATCCCGTCCGATCATGCGGTGGACAACGAACAGTGGGTCGACCGCATGATGTCGATGCAAAAGTCCATCGTCGAAGAGCAGCGGGACATCGACCTGTATGTTTCCCTGAGCAGCGATGACGTCGCGGACACCTTCGTCCTCATGAACATGCTGGATATCCTGGTTTCCATGCCGGACAGCGGCGTCAACCTGAAGCGGCTCTTCACCGTGCGCAGCGAAAGGAGCCAGCTGACCGCGGCCATCAGCGATGATTCCAGCGGTTTCGGCGTCACCGAGCTGGTCCACGCGTCCCGCGCCTTTCTGAATTACGGCAAGGCGGACATGATCGTGAATATCTGGGAAAGAAGCGGCATACGCAGCGAGAGCATCTCCAGCCTGGTTTACGCCATGCGCCACGTGGATGTGGGCCTTTCCATGTGCAACATCCCCGAGGTGGAAGCCGGCATTCTCCGCCTGCGGCAGCTCTTCGCGGATAAAAAGGTCTGGCTGGATTTCGGCTCCCACGGCATGCTGTTCAGCGTGATTGTCGAAGGCATCCGCCAGGACTACGGAAGCCTGCTGGAGGGCGATGGTGCGATCCCCTTCATTGATCTGGTAAAATGGGCCTACCGGCATCAGTTCTACCAGCAGACCCTGACCCTGATCGAGTCCAAAGCCCCCGAGAATCTGGTGAATACCGGGCTCTTCTACTACTGTGATGACGAGAAGAAGGCCCCTCAGATCACAAAGCTGTTTGCCGAGCAGCGGCTCGAGCTGAAGTCCTATGAATACTATAAGATGGAGAATATTGAGCACTACTTCATCAAAACCTACGGACGCGGAAGGGTCCGGGGCGGCGACCGGGACAGTGACCCGCAGCGCGCGTACGCCGCCATGAGGACGAAATCCGTTGACAACAGGGATCCCTCTCTGATCACGGGCATCACCGCCTGCAGCAGCAGGGAGACGCTGATGAACCTGCTCTTCGCGTATTATCACATCGGCGACGTGCGCAACAAGATCAACCATGCCGAGACGACGAAGCTCGGCGATAGCCGCCTGGTTGTATCAGAAAGCGATGAAAGCGCCGCCCTGGTCCGCACGAAGGACAGCGTCGATTTCTTCATCGAAAGCTATGAAAAAGCCGTCGCCGAGCTGCAGGGCAAAAAGCCCCGTGTCGTCCTGATCTCCTCGGACGATGTCCGCAGGGCCGCCGAGAATATGAGGCAGAATCCCCGCAGGGAATCCTGATGCCGCCGCAGCAGAACATAGAAAAATATGAAACCGGGAGGTGAATGATGCTTTTCCTAAACCGACGCCGCACGCCGGCCGACCAGAGGGGCCGGCAGAAAGCCGCAGGCGAGATCTCCTTTTTCCTCAGGCTTCTGATGGTTCCTTTCCTTCCTGTTATTGTCCTCTTTAAACTGTTTTTCGGCCGCGAATAGGTGCCGGCGTTCTCCCCCTGCATGCAAAAATGCCCCGCTTCGGCGGGGCATTGCTGTTTGATCCGTGTTCTGCTCTCCTCAGGTCTGCAGCGGGACCAGCAGACGGGTGCCGGCGCTGACGGCGGTCAGCTCCGGGTTCAGTTCCTGGATGACGGCGACCGTGGTGTTGAAGCGCATGGAGAGGGACCGGAAGTCGTCGCCCTGTCGGGCAGTATAGACGATGACGGAGCCGGTATAGGCGCCGCCGGAGACAAAGGCAAGTTCGTTTTCATCCAGAGGGATCATCTCATTCGGCATGATGCTTCTCCTTCCTGCTCATTTTTTTGACATGATACCACGTTTTCTGTCACAAAACAAGCACACAACCTGAGTCCTGCCGTCAGCCATCCGGCGGCTGAGATCGCCGCCCCCGATATCCAATAGACGGCCGTGAGCGGGTTTTCGGTTCCGTAGATGGCCAGAATCCCCTGCACGATGCTCCCGACAGTGAGCGCTGCCGCACCTGCGTGGATGAGCGCTGCCGCCCGGTACGGGAAGGGCCAGCCTGCTCTCCGGATCAGGAAAAACGGGACCACGCCAAGCATGAGCGGAAACGCAAACGCATAGATCATGAAATACGAATAGACCTCATGGCTGAAGCATTCATACACCGCGCCGAACAGGGCGCAGAACACCGTCGCCGCGAGATAGCCTCCGATCACGGCGGTATACATTTTCTCTGAGCCGGACTTATCCGATGTAAACAATGTCGCTCACGCTCCTCTCCTTGATGCTTCTTCCCGCGGTGGGGTTGTTGACGACCCGGCCGCTGAACACCATGGTCGACGACCCGCCGCCGTCCAGATTGTATGCCGTCTTTGCCCCTTTGCTCTGAAGAAAGCCGGCCAGCTCATACAGGGACAGGCCCTCGCTCTCTTCCGTCCGGCCGTCCGAGACGACGAACAGATAGTGCAGCTCATCGATCACCGCGATCGCCGTGCGCGGGTTGCTGGCTTTGGCCCGCCCGACCTCCTCGCTGGCCGAGACGGAGATCTCGCCGTTTTCAATCAGCGCCGGGCCGAAGCTGAGCACCTGCTGCGCCCCGTCTTCGAGCAGTTCCTCCGCCGTGACCTCCGCTTCCCGGATGATTGCGAAGCTGCCGTCTTTATAGATCACCAGGTCCTCCGCTCCCTTTTTTGCCGTGCTCCGATAAAGGACGCCGTTTCGGATCACATAGCCCGACTGCTTTGCGCCGTAGAAATCGCCGTTGATCGCGAGCACCGCGTTGACGCTTTCCGCGATGCCTGACGTCGTATCCGTCACATTCCGCCCGTAGGTGTTGTCCGCGAAGGCGGTTTGTAGATATGCCGCCGATGTAAGCTGCACATCCGCAACATACACCGTGGTGCCGTTTATCCGTTCTTCCGTGATCTGAACGGACACGTTCCCGTCCTGATAGCAGTTCTCCGTCGTCACGCGCTCTGCGCTCCCGTCTTCTGTCTGCGGGGACGACAGCAGCGAGATGCCGCCGGTCTCCACGGCCGACTCTGCGGCGTCATCGGCAGGCCGGCTGCCGATCGGCTGCGTCTCGGCTGCCGCCTCGATTCTTCGTTCGATCACGAAAGTGTCGAGCAGCACGTAGACGGTGAAAAGCAGCAGCGCGCTCAAAAACGCGCCCAGGAACAGATTATGCTTTCTTGTCATCTTTTGTTCTCCTTCAGCCGGCTGAACGCTGGTATGTCCCCAAACTCCGGGCCATCCGGAGCGTAAAAAAGTGGGGCCGCATCTGACTGCGATCCCACTGTAACGCTCGAACCTTAGATGAACTTAAAACCGTCCTGCATTCCGTCTCGCTTTCCGTCCTGCATTCCGTCCCGCTTTTGCGCGCTGCTCCGATCGTCACCCCTGCTTTGAGGTTTTCAGGTTGGATTTGTTGTCGTACATATCCCTGTCGGCGCGCTCGAATACCGCCTGGACACAGCTGTCGTTCTCATATTTCGCCATTCCGCAGGCGATGACGATGCCTCCGGACTGCAGCGCATCCACGTTGTGTTCGTCCACCTTTTTGAGCAGCTCCCCGACCGACGCATAGTCACTCCCCTGCGCGATCACCGCGAATTCATCCCCGCCGACACGGAAAACCGGACTGTGCTTGAATATTTCGCAAATGATCCTGCAAGCGTCAAGGAGGTACCGGTCCCCTGCCTGATGTCCCGAAGCATCGTTTACCTTCTTCAGGTCGTTCACATCAAAGATGACAACGGCAAACGGCGCCTGACGGTGCTCGGCAATCTGGCTGTCCATAAATCTCTCGGCGATCCGATACGCATGCCTGTTCTTGACCCCCGTCAGCGCATCGATGCTTGCCTCGGACTGTGCCTGTGCGAGCCGCCTGCGGTATTCCTCCTCCTGGCTCACCTGTGCGTCGATATCGTTCAGCCCGACAATCAGGCGGGGGCCTTCCTTTTCTTCAACCATGGCCGCCTTCATCTGAACATGCATCGGTTTCCCGTCCATGAGAATGCGGTACCCGAAGGTGAAGATGCCGCTGTGCTCGACCTGCGCCATGATATTCTCTTTTGTGAATGCCGAGAGGAATCCGTCCAGATCATCCGGATGATTCACATCCCTGGCCACTTCCCGCACCTTGTCAAAGAACTTTTCCCCTTCCTTGGCCTGCGAGAGGTTCGCGGTATAGTCATCGGTCGATGAAAACTCGCGATAGTGATCCGTTTCCGGGTCTACCACATACACCACGATAAAGTTGCCCGTAAGGGCGTGGAGACGGGCATAGATGATGCGTTCCTCCTGGATCCGCTCCTCCGCGCGACGCTTTTTCATAAGTTCGTCGATATCCGATACCGCGATCACGACAAGCCGTTTGTCGTCCTCCATCCGTGAGACATTCATCTTCACATAGAAGATTCTTCCGTCCTTGATTCTGCGGTATGTCATTTCGTATACCTTGGAACGGTCCAGCGCCTCGGTCAGGTATTCCCGCCGCATCGTCCCAACAAACAGCTCCTGATCATCCGGATGCACAAACAGTCTGGCCTCCCGTTTGCAGCCCTCAAAGAAGTCGGAACCCCGCCTTGCCTCGGTGAGAACACCGAGGTTGTCATCGGTATGGTACTCAATATACTCATCCGTATCCATATCGACATAGAACAGGTCTGTATAGCCGCGGGCCAGCGCATGGGCAATATGGGTGTAGATCGACTCCGACTCGTTCGTGTTCGCTTCTCGTGAGAAAACCTTGCTCACGCCGAGGATCAGCTTTTCCCCGTCATCCTCCTCAACAAGCTTTGCTTTCAGGCTGACCGGTACGGACTTTCCCTCCATCATCAGCCGGTAGTTGAGGATAAAATGCCCGTGCCGGCGAATCTCCTGCAGGATATTCTCTTTCGTGAAAACGCGCAGATGCCTTTCCAGATCCTCCGGGTCGATCGCCTTCGGCACATCGCGCCGGACGTCAGCGAAGAAATCCTCGCCCTTCGTCGCCAGGCCGAACCGGGCATACTCGCTGGACGGGTTGAACTGGGTATACTGCCCCGTCGCAGGATCCACCGTGTACAGGACGATATAGTTCGCGGAAAGCGCCGCGATCCTGGCGAGTGAGGTTCTCTCCTGTCTCAGCCGTTTTTCCTCTTCCTGCTGTTTCATCTGGTCGTCAATGATGCTGATGCCCAGGATGATCCGGTTGCCTCCGTGCAGTCTGGTGATCTTCATGTTGACGTACATCGGCTCGCCGGTGTCGATCAGGCGGTATGTGGTCGTAAAAACCCCCTGCGAGTCCAGCTCGCGTATGACGTTTTCTTTCGAGAACCATTTCAGGAAAGGCTCTCTGTCCTCCTCATAGATCCGGGTCATCGTGTCGCGTTTTACCGATTCAAAGAATCCCCTGCCGTGCCGCATGACCGACAGCTCTTCCCCGCCGATCTGCGAGGAGTACTCGATAAAATCGTCCGTGTCCAGATCGATCACGAAAATGTTGTAGTAATCCGCAGCCAGGGCTTTTGCGATATCCCCATAGGTCATGCTCTCATTCGGCTCGCGAATCGAGAGGATCACGATGGCAACTGCCCTGCTTCCTGTGACGGGGTTGTCGTTGATATAGCGCGCGAAGGCGTGGATGACGGTCCCGTCAGGCATTTTCTCATCGAAGAACGTGCTTTTCCCGGTATGGCAGCATTGCCTGACCGCATCGATGAAGGCCGGTCCGTATCCGGAGGATGCCTCTACATAGTCGGACAGACTCGCCAGCATGTCGATATGGAAGAACCTGCCGATAAACTCCTGATACGAGCGGTTGCTCCGAATATATCTGGCTTTGCCCTCCTTCACCTCGAGGATCGCGATCGGGATCGTGCTGAACGTGTTCTGCATCGCGCTCTCATTGCCGCCGGCGATCGCACCGAGATCGTACAGGTTCACCCGGCTGATGCTCCCGTAGTATTCCGATTCCCCGGGGTTCTCATCTTCCCGGATCGTATGGTTCCGCGGCAGTTCCCGAATGGTCTGAAAGGGAACGGGCCTTCCGAAATAATACCCCTGCAGTTTGGAACAGCCGATTTCCTGCAGGAAGCGCACCTGCTCCTCGGTCTCCACGCCTTCGCAGACCGTGTCCAGCCCCAGCGACGACGCCATTCTCATCAGCTCGGTCAGGATGATCTTCCCCTTGTCCCCCTCGTTCAGCTTCCGCATGAAGCTCATGTCGAATTTCAGCAGGTCAAAGCGGATGCTCTGCAGGATATCCGGTGACGAATACCCGCTGCCGTAGTCATCCATCCACACCGCGAACCCGAGGCTCTGGAAGCGTTCCACCTGCGTCTTCATGAAGGCAAAATCACTGCCGATCACGCTTTCCGTTATCTCGATCGTGATTCTGTCGCGGTCGACGCCGGCGGCGTCCACCCGTTTCCGGATCTCCTCCACGATATCACAGGCGTCGAAATCCGACCGCGAGAGGTTGACCGAGTGCGGCAGGACGGGAATGCCCGCATCCCGCTGCGCCCGGATGAGCTCCAGCACCCGGTCGATCATATACAGGTCCAGTTTGTAGATCTGCCCGGCTTCCTCCAGCTCCGGAATAAAGGCGGCCGGGGGCAGAACGCCTTTTTCCGGGTCGATCCACCGCGCCAGGGCTTCCAGATCGCAGACTTTTCCGCTGACTGCGCGGATGATCGGCTGGACATAGACCTGGATCCATTTTTCCCGGATGGCGATATCCAGGTTCTCTAAGATATACTGTTTCTGGTAGGATTCCTTCTGCAGTTCATCGCTGTAGTAGTAGAATGCGGATGCATACGAGCCCTTCAGCCTGCTGCAGGCCAGTTTCGCCCTGTCGCAGGCTGTGCTGGTGGGCACATCCGCGATCTGATGCGGATAGATGCCGACATGCACGGGCGGCGTCGTCCCGTCATACATACTGCCGAACTCGTGAAAAATCCCTTTCAGCCTGTCTTCCAGGCCCGCCTCTTCCGTAACGGCTGCAAAGTGGTCTCCGCCGATATGGCAGCAGTTCTCGCTGCCGAAGGCGGGGGCGATCACCTTGGCAAAGGCTCTCAGCATCTGATCGCCCACGGCGAAGCCGTGCTTTGTATTGAAAAACCGCATGCCGCTGAAATCTATATAAAGCAGCATCGGCAGACCGCCGTTTTGGAGGATGGCCTTTTTTCCCGCCTCAGCCAGTTCAAAGAAATACGTCATGGTCGGCAGGCCGGTCAGATAATCGTATTTGCTGTCGCTGAGCATGCTCTGCTCGCGCAGCACGTTGCTCAGCGTTCCGGCGAAAGCGTCGTCCTCCTTTGCCGCGCCCTCTGTGTAGCTGCCTTCGTTCATATACCACACCTGGGCAAGGCGAACGCCGTCCTCGGTGTATACATGTTCTCCCTTTGCGTGAACGACAAGGTAATCGGATGTCCCCTTCTTCCGCGTCCGGTAGACCACGTCATATTCGCCGCCCTCCGCTGCAAAACGGGCCGCTGCATTCGCGATCCTGGCGACATCGTCGGGATGGGTGTCCCTGTACATGTCGTTGTCCATGTCATGGTAGGCCTGCTCCCGGTCTTCATAGCCCAGCAGCTCGCAGAATCCGTCAGAAAGGGCGAGGGTGACCACCCGCTTGTTGACGAACTGGTAAACGGCAAGCGCCGGCTTCAGGCGCTCCAGCACCGCTTTTTCCTGCTTCGTGAATACATACCGATCCATAAGACCACCCTTGTCTGATGAGAATTCCCGTTTGTTTGCTGATACGTGATGATACCTGACCGCCCCGGAAGGTGCAGGCTTTTTGACGCAGGTCCCGCCTTTCGCCGCTGCTGCGGTCCCCGCGGCTGCAGAAATCCCGCAGTGCCTTTTTCTGCCGTCGGTCAAGGCATTGCGGGCTTCCGTATCGCGCCCTCTCGGGCGCCCGCAGGCGCCCGGGGGCACAGCTTCTTATTCCGCGGGTTCCGCTTCCGCGGTCGGGTCGGCGAAGACTGCGTTCTGGCCGTCCCAGGTCAGATCGAAGAACTGCGTATAATAGGTTCTGTCCAGCATATCCTTGATCGCATAGCGCAGACGGTACTGTCCCGCCGGAAGCACCGTGTCCTCCACCGACAGATCCATCGTGAAGGGGATCGGATCGCTGTACTTCATGTCGCCGATTGCATTCTTGTAGCCCTTGTCCGCCAGATAGTCGCTGTATACCGGCCTGCAGACGTCAAAGTCCATCCCGATCAGCTCCAGCGGCGAGAAGGTGTTGCGGTCGACGAGGCCCGTGGACGAGTTGTACTCGTCCCAGATGCCTTCCAGATCGTAGTTCACATCCTGCGCGCCTGCCGCCTCTTCGGCGTCTGCGGCGTCCGCTGCTGCCGTGTCAGGCGCGGCATCGTTCAGGTCCTCCGGATACTCCGCCAGGATGCGCAGATTGAAAATCTTGAATCCGAACAGGCGGATCGGCGCCTGCAGCAGCACCTTGCTGCCCATCACGTCCTGGCTCTGGATGCTCAGGAACTCGCCGTCGATGGCAGGCCACTTCCCGGTAAAGTTGGCCGTAAAGCTGACCTGTTCATCCGTCATATCCAGCAGCTTCACATCCTCGCTCTCGCCGAGCGCGTACCAGTCCTTGTCCTGCTCGTTAAAGCGCTGCAGCTCGTAGCGCAGATAGCCGCCGCTGCTGATGCCGGAATAGATGTTCAGGCTCGTCTGGCTCAGGTCCTCGCTGACACCGGCGTCATACTTGACCGTGTAGAGCTCGTTCTTCAGCTGCGGGATCTCGCCGACCACGTCGGTGACCCATTCCGGCGCATCCCATTTCAGGTTGACGGCATCCAGGAAGGCCAGCTGCCAGGGGTTGCTGCAGCAGCGCGCCAGACGATCCAGCTTGCCCCTGCCGTCGTCGCTGTACTGCATATAGACGGACAGCCCGTGGCAGTAGGGGTGATAGGCCTGGCGGATGCTGTAAAGCACCGCGTCGTCCACCGCGTTCTCCACCGCGATCCCGGTCTCTTTCGAGATGCCGCCTTTCATGGCTCTGCGTGCCAGATCGTACAGATCCCACATCTCGGTGGACATGAAGCGGTCCGTGGTGCTGACGGCGTTCAGATACACCCCGAAGGCCTCAGGATCCGGGATCAGGCCGACGACTTCCTTCATAAACGCGTTGAAGGCGTCCGCCACCGCGTCGATCTTGCTCAGGTCGATCAGCGAGAAGGTCAGGCTCTTGCTGTAGAGGTCGTTGTCGCCCTCGGCATACAGGATCTGGGTCGCGTCGCAGATGGTTCTTCCGAGGCGTGCGGGGCCGCATTCCGGTTCGTCGTACAGGCACTGCAGCCACTCTTCATAGTTGCTTCCCAGTCCGGGCAGCGTCTCCTCCGAGGCTGCCAGATAGTCCGCATAGGGCGCGACCGCCTGTGCGGTCTCGAGGCTTGCCATCAGGCAGGTGTCGGTCATCAGCAGGTTAAAGTGCACGCCGCCGTTTTTCAGGGCGCGGTTCAGCCCTTCCAGGCTCATGATCGCGTAGTCGTGCAGTTCGTCCGCGATCAGGCCGGAGGCGCTGCCGCCGCCGTGATCCCACAGGTTCAGCATGTACTTCTCCGCCGGATAGTACTTGGCACCCCACTGGATAAAGTCGCTGAGCGTCGTGTGCTTCGCCATGCTGGCAAGCTCCAGCTCCTCCACGAGGGTAAAGCCGTTCTCGTCCCAGGTCCAGCGCTGCAGGCGGTCCGGGGCGATGTCCATGCCGACCTCGTCCTTTGCCTGCCAGCTCTCCGCGCCGCCGGTCTGGATCAGCACGTTGACCTTCTCATTGGGCACCGTGTTGGCGATCATCTTGAGGTTCGTGGTGGCCATGCCGCCCTCCGACTCGAGATCCGTCCCGCAGAGATAGATCATCACGGTCCATGCGGCCGGCTCCTTCGGCGTCAGCTCAGCCGGCGCCTCTTCCGCTGCTTCCGCAGCTTCTTCCGCAGGTGCGGCATCTTCTGCCGGTGCAGCTTCCTCCGCCGCCGCGGCTTCTTCCGCCGGTTCCGTCTCAGCGCCGTCTGCCAGTGCGAAGGGCATCATGCTGCCCAGCATGCACAGAATCAGCACCAAGCTGAGCCATTTTGACAGTTTTCTCACGTTTTTCTTCCTTTCTTTCTTTTACGCGGCCGCTTCGAATTCCTCCGCGGTGTATGCGTCGATCATTTCGTTGTTCAGGCTGATTTTCTCCCGGAAGAGGTTCATGAGGTCCTTTTCGGCGATCAGGCCGTCCGCATTCACCGCGACGCCCTCAAACGAGAGCGGGATGATCATGGGCGGTACCTCCAGGGACAGGGGCTGAATCGAGCGCAGCTGATCGACGCTCTGGTAGACCAGGTTGACCTTGAAGAAGGAGGCGCCTTTCTCATTCACCCAGCGTTCAAACACCACTTTGCAGCCGATGGGCGTTGTCGGATGGATGGCGCCCGTCGTCTCATAGTCCTCCACGCCAAGGGCCGCCAGGACGCTGGTGACCGTGGAATCGTGCCCGCACAGGAACGAGAACTCCCTCCCCTGCGCGTTCAGCTCGGCATAGAGCTCCTTCAGCATGGGGTTGGCCTCGTTGACGGCCGCGGACGGCGCGCTGAACAGGATCTCTTCATAGGTTGCCAGGACCTTTCCGATGGTTCTCCAGTCCTCGAAGCTCAGCTCATGCCCGAAGGCCGCCTTCAGTTCGTCCGGCTCCTCGTAGTACTGCAGCGCCAGGGCGTCCGCGACCGAGGTGGCGATCTTGATGGGGCCCGACATGGTGGCTTCCACGCCCTCGCCGAGGTTGAGCACCGTCTCGTCCTCCAGCAGGTTGCCGTAGGCGCCGCTGCGGTAAGCCTCGCTCTCCTCCATGTCGGCGACCTCGATCAGCAGGCTGATCGCGTCGCGCAGCGACTCGCTGTATCCGCTCAGGCCTTCTCCGCCGCCCCGTTCGGCGACCTCCGCCCGGATGTCGGCCTCATAGGCATCGTTCATGAACGTGAGCACCGGCACGAAGACGCCGTCCACGCTGTTATAGTCCACATGGCGCTCGACGGGCACCACGGCCACCGGCAGAAGCCCTGCCGAGAAATAGTGCGCCGTTGCCTGGGTGCGCTGATAGCCGTTGGCGTAGAAACGGACCGCGCCGTCCTTCGGGATATAGTTCTCCGGGAAGAGGCCCTCGTTCTCCAGCCACAGGCGGAAGTACTGGCCCATGGTCGTCTCCAGCATCGCGCCGCGCAGGGACAGTTCGCCCGGGTTTGAGGTCCACTGGAACCACTCGTGCGGGGTGATCTCATCGAGGACCGAACCTTTTTCCGACAGGGGCGAACGGATGTTGTGGCGGCTGAGCACCA
>JAEEGL017091092.1_pt1 | contig 11501 bp, 12 predicted proteins | sample 9134231 | NCBI WGS metagenome assembly JAEEGL01 (sample SAMN16246548, study PRJNA631951) | gut metagenome | biome: gut microbiome; feature: rumen; material: fiber-attached | host: Bos | place: Iran: Karaj | collected 2018-10
GATGATGTAATGAAATTTGTATCTATTCTACAAAAAGAGAATACAAAAAGAATCTCCACTAGAGACCTAAATGAAGCCTTACAACATGAGATGATTCAGCGTCCTCCACGTTTTCCAAAGAATAAAATCTGTAAAATATTATATGCTACTCAAATTGCAGTAGATGCTCCTACTTTCATTATTTTTGTAAACCATAAAGCTCGTGCTAATTTTGCATTCAAAAAACGAATAGAAAATAGTATTAGAAAGAATTTCTGATTCGTTGGAGTGCCTATCGTTATTAAATATCGTAACCGTTGAGAAAGCTGAAAGGAACGTGACATTTTTGTAAAATATAATGAAGAAGATGTTACAAATGCATGATTAGAAGCTATTCAACCAGATGATAATTTTGAAGAAGAAATTATTGAAAAAAAATCCAGAAAATTAGAAAAATCCGAAAGAAATCCTTATACTAATAAATGAGTTCGTAAACGAGAAAAGCATGTAAGTAAATATGATGAAGTTAAAAAGACAAAAAAGAATCAGAGATTTCCAACTGATGATGAGATATACAACAAAAACAATAAAAAATCTGACAATAATACCACAAAAAAATCATCAACACATGAAGCTAAGAAGATCAAAAAGAAAAATCAATATTCTAATGTAAAAACTGCAAATCAATGAAAATTAAATGCAATGTTTGCTGAAGCCTACTGAGATAAAAAGCAAAAAAACTCAAAAAGAAAAAGATAATACTAGTTTGATAAAATCTTTTTACTATTAAATGTAAAAATGAAAATATCTACTATTTGAGCATGAAATCGATGATTAGCACTCAGTGACGTACTAGCCTTTAATGGTAATAATGTTTTGGTTTATGCCAGAGATTCAAATAACGCTGATGAAATTAATCAATATCACACATCAAGAAAATATCTTTGAGACAAAACTATTGATAAAAAGATACATGCAAGTAATAACCTAGAAGAAGTTCTAGATTTCTCCAATTATTTAATTATAGCAGTTCCCAGTAAATCCATAATCTCCGTATTAAAAGAAATAAAAAAAACGAAACCTTCAGATAATTATTTCTTCATTAACGCCACTAAAGGATTTGCTGATAAAAAAACAATACAACAAACAATAAACGAATACTTTCCTATCCATAGATGATTAGCTTCTGTTCTATGACCATGATTTTCAAAAGAAGTAATTGATAAAAATATAAGTTGTCTTTGTTCTGTATCTAGTAACGAAGAACAAGCATTATTCGTACAAGCACTCTTTTCTAATAATTATTTCAGACTATATACCCAAAATGATGTTATATGAGCTGAAGTTTATTCTTCATTAAAAAATGCTATAGCAATAGCAAGTTGAATAATCTCATGATTATGATATGGAATCAATACAAAATCCAGCTTAATAACTCAATGAATAAGAGAAATGGCTATTATATGAAGAATTCAATGAGCAAAAGAATGAACATCTTTTTGATTGAGTGGGCTTTGAGATTTAATCTTAACATGTTCATCTGATGAATCTAGAAATTTTGAAGCATGATATAAAATCTGAAAAGATAATTCTGCCGAAGAATTTCTAAAAAAGAATAAAAAAACTGTAGAATGATTATCTGTAATTTGAGTAATTGAAGAAATTATACAAGAAAATAATTTAGATCTACCTATCTTTCATTCACTTTACAATATTATATACAAAAAGGCTAAACCAACAGACATGCTCAAAAACATAATGCAACGTCCATTAACAAACGAAACACTCCTATATAACCAAATAAAAGATATTACTTAAGTTTCTTATGTAATTTCGAAACAAAACTATATGAAATTCACATTAGCAATCATACGATTACTATTATTTCTACAATAAAGAATAATATAATTACTCACCAATTCTTAAACAAATGTGATGTTAAAGTGTAAGAGAATAACTGAGACATATGATAATCAAATACTCACATTGAAACTAATGTTAACAATAATGAAATTAAGAATCATCATACAATTGAATACAATATCAACCATAAAAATGGCATAATAATCTGTGACTTAGTAGCTCAAAGCAATTTTTTAACCTGAATGTCTGGCCAGAATCTGGTAAATATTGAACGTAAGAAGAATATAGAAAATGATAAAACTACAGCAGCGAGGATAAATACCAAACACATAGATAAAATCTGTACAAAGTTTGATAGCTTTATTACATTTCTAATTCTATTTTCCTGACTTTTTAAGTTATCCAACTGTTCAACATCTTGGATATTGATAATAATATCCTTATATTCTAACATAACTTCTTTTAATGTGTTATATTTAGAAATATCAGGAAGTGTCACATAAAGAGTTGCTGGTAATGGATTAGTCATTCCAAATTTCTCTAAACTTCAAGTTAACTCTGGCAATCTTTTCATCATAAAATTCATTGCATCATCTTTTGTTAAGAAATTTACATGCAATCCTTCATCTTCCAATTTTGTTTTTAACTGTAACACTTGTTTATAAAGTCTACCTTCTGTTTCTACATCATCATTCAAGTAAAAATACATTCATAACTTATCATTTAATGATGAATTTAAAACATTTCCATATGTAGAAACTCAAATTAGAATATTCAAAAGGAATAGAAGGAATCATGATAAAACACTAATCCAAATCATTTGTCATCTATAACAACGAAAAATAGATTTCACATCATCAATAAATGGCTTCGTTTTACCGTTTTTAGATTCCTTAAAGAACTTAGGCAATTTTATTTTTGGTAACTTAATTTTTGAAAGATTCATTTTTCTATCTTTATATAAGAATAAAATTTATTTTTATTTTAAATTTTTAAATATTACTTTTCTAATTTAAAATGTTTTTTTCATCATAAAAATTTTTCAAATAATGCTATTTTTTTATCATACCATTCTATTGGCTTATCCACAATTTTCAATCAAGAATGATTATCATGATAAAAAGAAATCATTTCCTGAGATTCTTCATAATCTTCATCTAAGATTGATAACTGAATAATATTATAAATAACCTCAGCATCCAAAGAATTTTGTTTAAAAGATTTTCTTAAAAAATCTCTTCATTTTTCACGATTCCCATATCGATATTCACTTAATCAATAACAACGAACAATTTCTTGGTTCTCTCAATTTGTTAGTTGCATAGCCTTTCTTAAATATGAACGAGCATCTTTCCAATTATTTTTCTCCATTTCCAATAATCACTTTACATACAATCAAAGAGGATCATCTTTTTTAGTAGAATTCAAAAACGTAACTGCTTTATCTGCTCATTCCATATTACCTTGACGATATTGGATATCAGTGATCAACAATAATGCCTGTTCATTTTTAGGATCTCTAGTAAGGATTCTATTCACTATTTCAATAGCCTCATCATATTTTCACTCATCTGTCAGCTTATTCACTTCATCCAAGAGTTCCTCAGGAATATATGTATCCATATATTAAACATATTATATAAAATTTACATACATAATTATATTCATAAATAATAATAAATGCAAAAAATATGATGGTTTTAACGTAACTTTAGCTTTACTTTTTTATATAAAAATATGAAATAATATTATATCAAACAAATCATTAAACAAATATAAAACATAGCTCGTCTTGTATTTTTAATTTATATTTTTATTCTTTAACTAGAAATTTATTTTCAACTATGTAATGAATTTAGAAAAACTTTTCTGAAGTAAGACAAAAGTTGATATACTCAAATATCTAGTTTTTCGTAGACAATGAATTTCTATGAGAGCACTAGAAAGCGAAATTTGATGGACTTTCCCAGCCATAAAGAAGCAAATAGATTCACTGGAAGAATCATGAGTTTTAGATATCCAAAAAGAAAACTCAGGATTTTCTATTTCTATAAAAAAAGAATATTACGATCTTTTCAAACAAATATTTTTCACTTCCCTAAAATCAAATTTAACACAATTATTTGACACATATTCTATTATGATAGATAAATATTTTCTATGAAAAATATTTGGAATTCCTTTAGATATGGACATCATTATTATATATCACAATATGGAGAAACCACAAATAGATGAATTAAAAACATGAATTTCTGAATTATTTAGAGAATTTTACATAGAAAATGCTTCAATTGTATTCATGTCTAAAGATGAACGAGAAAAGAGATACAGACTTGCAGATAAATTTGTTTTACAAGTCATGAGATATTTTCCTGACATAAAATTATAAATTGCATACATATCTTAAATAGATATAAAGCGTATGTTAATTGTATTTATTTTCTACACATTACATGACACAAAAGAAAAAAATCCTAATTACATGAGGACTATGATATATTGGTTCTCATACAGCAACAGTTTTTATTGAAGCTTGATATGATGTAATTATTGTAGATAATCTTTCAAATTCTCATGAATCTGCTCTAGATTGAATAAAAGCTATAACATGAAAAACTCCAAAGTTTTATGAATTAGACCTTAGAAATTATTCAGATTTAGATGCTGTATTTGAAAAACATGCAAATGATATAGCTTTAGTTATACATTTTGCTGCAAAAAAAGCCGTCTGAGAAAGTTGCCAGGATCCATTCTTATACTATGATCACAATATATTAGGGACAATAAACCTATTAAAAGTTATGAATAAGCACCATATAAATCAAATTATTTTCTCAAGCAGCGCTACTGTATATGATGCAGAAAACTTACTTCCACCATTCAGTGAAACAGACAGAACAAGGACAACTAACCCATATTGAACAACAAAACTAATTATCGAGAATTTATTACGTGATATGGTAATGCAGAAATGATTTTCTGCCATTGCACTAAGATATTTTAACCCAATTTGAGCCCATCCATCTCATATCTTATGAGAAAATCCAAAATGAATTCCAACAAACCTACTACCTTTTTTACTTAAAGTTGCCAAGTGAGAAATTGAAAAATTAAGTGTATTTTGAAATGATTATGATACTGAAGATTGAACCTGCATAAGGGATTATATACACATAATGGATGTTGCAGAAGCTCATTTTGCAGCAGCTCAATATCTATTTGAAAGAATAGAAATAAATGAAACTAGTGAAATGTATACTGCAGATCCGATATTTGAGATTTGCAATATCTGAACTTGATACTGAAAATCTGTAGCCGAAATGATTTGAATAGTTGAAACTATTGTAGATAAAGAAATTCCTTATGAAATTATTGCAAGAAGACCTTGAGATGTTGCTGTATCTTTGGCTAATCCATTAAAAGCAAAACAATTATTAAATTGGGAAGCAAAAAGAACTGTTGTTCAATGAGTAGAAGATGCCCGATTATATCTAAACAACGAAAAAAGAAAATAAGAATCTAAAATATAAAAAAACAGCCCTACATTTATAGGACTGTTTTTCTTTAAATATTTCTTAATTCTCGTTGTTCAAATCATCAAATAAATGAGTAACCTGATTTTGCTTATGTGCTTCTACTTTTTGGTGAGTTTCTTCAACTATATTCATTATCTTTGTTCTTTTATTTGTTTTCTGAGACATTTTTCGCAAAGAAATAAAAGACCAAACTAATCATCATAACAACAATAATCCATCAATTGCTATTTGAAATGTTAACAAAGATATTTTCTGAGTCACTCAACTTTCCATAGCAATATTAGCTCAATCCATAACTCACATAAATACACTAACAATAATCCACAATAATACGAAATCCACTAATGGTTCATCTTCACGCAAAGCACATAATTTAGTAATCCATCCTTTAAAAGATATACTAAGATTCCATAAGAACAATCATATCATAGCAATTAAAATTACTATTGAAGATTTCCATAACATTGATGAGAACAAAAACCAAACTTTATCTCAATTAGCTTCAACAACTGGGAAAAAGAATAAACAAAAAGCTAAAACTATTAAATAAAGCACAAACCATTTTTTTGTATTTCTATAATTAGAAAATCTAGTGTATAACTTTGAAAAGAACTTTTTAACTTTTTTAAAGAAATCCTTCATTTTTTAGTATATTAAAAATATAAAAACTCAAATCTAACAACAAGATATGAATATTTTATAGTTTATCAAGTGATATTTTAAAAAATTCATACTACATTTCTAACTAAGTCAACGATTAAAATCTTATTAATTCATTGTAATTTTTTAAAAAAATTATATTCATTATATATACTTTATATCACTAACACTAAGCTATGAAAAAACCATTATTTACAATACTAACTCTTATTCTTTTCTTTTCACCAGTATATGCAACACAAGAAAGATTAACGACAAGTTCTCATGATGTAATAAAGGTTACATTAGATGGAACTCACAAAATTATCGTAAATGCTGTCCAAAATTGAGACCAACCAAAATCAGTAAAAACTTTAATGGAAGAAGTATGATGAGTTTCTGCAATAAATGGTGCATTCTTTGATGCTTATAGTAAAAATAAAAGTTCAGATATGATTGCAATTACCAATTGAATAAAAAGATCTGTTTATGGAGATGATTTATGAGATACAAGAGCCTTATTTTGATTTCAATATGATTGAACTCCTTTATTAGCAACAAACGCAACAAGATCTTGGGATAATAGTATTTCAAATCGAGTAAATTCAGAATTTCCTAAAATTCAATACGGACTTTCAATGCATGTCTTAATCATTAACTGAAATAACGTTTCATACAATAATTCAGAAATGAATAATGACAAAAAACAATGATGAGTTACTACAAAAGAATTTATTTGTAGTACAGAAGATAAATCCACAATATATTTTTGAAAAGTTCTTAATGTTACGTTTATTTGATTAGCAGAATATATACAAAAAACTTTCAATTGTTATGATGCCATCCAATTAGATGCATGATGATCTACAGCTATATACTTTGAATGAGAAAAAATTGCTTGACCATGAAGAGATGTTATGGATGCCTTTGTTGTTATAGAAGATGATTCAAAATATAACGAAGAGCTACAAGAAGCGATTAATTGGATGTATGAAAACTGAATGACAAGATATAATGACCCAACTTCTTTTATGGCAAAAAATCTAATCAACAGAGAACAAGCTGCAAAATTCTTCTGAGTGTTAACAGAAAACATTTATAAAAAAGAAAACATAGAATGAAGTTCTTGTAACTTTCTAGATATAGAAAAAGCAGACCCAACATTACAAGAGAATATAGTCAAATCTTGTGAACAATGACTATTCCAATGATATAACTGAATGTTTGATCCAAAGACGAATCTTACAAATGCTCAAGCTTTGGCTGTTCTATCAAGGATAGTAAACTCTAAATTAGATGAAACAAATATACCATGGTACTGAAATTACTATAAATCAGATAATCTGTGAACATACGTATTAGCTAATTGACTAAAGATATGATCCATATCTTCAGCTGAAAAACAAGCAACTAGATGAGAAATAGCAATTATGATATACAGAACCGCAAATAAGTCACAACAAATTTAATTAAAAAAAAGAAGAACTCTAAATTCTTCAATGTTTTACCAGGGATGGGACTCGAACCCACACGACCGTGAAGTCACCAGATTTTGAGTCTAGCATGTCTACCAATTCCATCACCCTGGCATATATTGTGACTACCTTATAGTTTTTTCCTTACTAATTTCAACTTGTTTTAAATCTCCTCAATCTTAACCTCCACAGATTTTCACCTTTGCATCATCCACATTAACTGTTTATTACGAGTCAAAAATTCTGAAGGTTGATTAATCCAAATAGAAACACTGTATTCTCAATTAGACTTTTCCACTAAATCATTAAAACACTCTTCAACTATTGAAAGATCATGAAATCTTATTTTATTAAAATTAAAGAATGATTTTATAGCTCTTTGCATACGAAAATAATGATAATGCATAGGTAAAATTGTATCAATATATGCATTCTTAAAATAACGCAAATCATTCTTCATTGTACGTATCAAATAAGGATTATGGACTCATAAATCATTTATATTCATAACCCAAGAACTTGCACTTTTTACCCAATAATGAAATGGATAAGAAAATTTCTTAATAGATTTCTGATCATCCGTTACGTTATATCACTCTTCTTCATTTTCAAGTAATTTCTGAACTTTTCAATTAGATCAAAAATCCGTCAAAATTCAAATTTTACCAACCAAAGAATATTTAAATGCATACTCTTGTAAATATCTTTGAAACAATGACATCACCTTAAATCAAAATTTCTTATTAGAATCTTTTAAAGCCAATTCATAAATAGGATCAACTATAATTAATTCAGCTCATTTTTTAACTAAGAACTCTCCTGCTTTTTCGATGCATTCTAATGAATAATCTAAAGACTTTTCACTATAAGGGAAATTTTTTTGATCAAGATAAACCAAATATTCATTATCATAACGAGCTAAAAAATTAAATAATGCTAATGTATCAATTCAAGAACTAATAATTCCTATTTTCATTCTATCTGCTTTTTTAAATAAATATATGATGGTACTACTTCCATAATATCATCTAAATTTTTAGCATCTAATATATGCGAAACATTCCACATTTGCTGTTCTAATTGAGCTATTTCCAAAGAATCTTCAGATACATCTTTCTTACTTTGATTTACAAGAATATAATATTGTGTCTCCAAATCTGAATAATAATTTTGCATTGGTTTTTCCAAAATACTACGATATTTCTCAAAAAACGCTCATTCAAATTTATCTATAGCCTTTTTAATTTGAGTCCTATAATTAACTAACTGCAAGAACTCTGATTTTTTTTGTTCCAATATCTCCTTCCAATAATATACATCATCTCATTGCTCAATATATGTATGAATAGCAGATATCTCATTATATTTAGCTAATGCTAATTGATATATAGTATCTAAATATGTTTTACATTTCACTGTTCATTCTCAATCTTTAAGGAAAATTGTTACATTTTTATTCTCAAAACTACAATAAACTGTATTTTCTAAATATCAAAAAACCTGACTAGATGATAAAGTCATTGATGTTAATAATACAAATATCCAAAATTTACGCATAAATTCCAAACTAATTATAAATATCACCTACATAATATTCTTATAACAAATTATACAGAGAAATCAAACAATGAACTAATTTTGTAATATTATTTTTTTTATCGTAAAGAAATAACTCTCAGGCTGTGCATTACCACTTTTTATCTCATAATCTATATCCACAATACCTTGAAACAATTTTTGAATCAAATTTCTTTTTTCTTTCAATAAAGATATTTTTTTTGTTATATTCATTATTGCCCAAGGATTTTGTTTTAATTCTGTCGCTATTTGTTTCGAATCAGTAATTCAATGATCAACATAATCTAACACAAATAAATAATTTCTTAATCCCCATGCAAATGATCAATTTACAGCATTCCAATCCAATCCATCATCTTGTAGCCATTGAACAAATTTAATCGCAGAAGTTGGATCATTTAAAGCTAAATCTAAAAGCTTAAATACATCTTCCTCTATCATTCAAAAACAAACTTCATCTATAACATACGGTGTTATTTCTTCATTATAATATTGTTTCCAGTAACGTAATTTATCTATCTCTGATTCTAAGCGGAACTGATCATCTCAAACTTTATGAATCAAAGCTTCAATAGATTTTGAATCTAAATTTAAATCCTTTGCTTCTTGAGCTACAAATTTTGATAGCTCAAAATCCTTCAAAGGCGCAAAAGATTTTATAGCTTTTTGAGCTGAGTTTTCCTTATCTAACTTATCAAACCACTTATAAAAACGTCCACGTTTATCAGGTTTATATGATACACAAATCAATAAAACCTCACTAGGAAGTGGATAATTCATAATATCTTCCGAAAGTTTCTCAATCTCTTCAGCTTTTATTGTATTAGATTTTTCTGTATCTAAAGGAACTCCATATAATATTATCAATTTATTAGTAACAAAAAATCATCAACTAAAAATAGTCTGTTTTATTTGACCATAATCCCAATTCTCACGATTAAATACAAAAATACTATCTTTACCATTTTTTTCAGCAAACATATCTTTCCGTCTTTTCAATTCCTTATTCAAAGTATAGCTATTCTCTCACGTAAAAAGAAAGATTTTTTTTGGAGTTTCCTCTGTCATTCAAGCAAAAGCCTAAGATAAAAAATCTACTTTTATATTTATTTTTTTACTAAAACTTTTCAACCTTACTCCCACTCAATAATTCCACTCATCATTTCATATCAATTTTCAGTAATCAATAACATATATTCCCACTGACATCACAAATCTCAATGCTGAGTATACATTCATTCATCTCCATATTCCATGAAGAAATCATCACTCATTACTGCTGTAATAGGCTCAAAACAAAGCACCATTCAAGGTTTAAAGAATTGTTTTTTCATATCTGGATGTCCATAATTGAAAACATATGGTCTCTCATGCACAGCATTTCCACATCCATGTCATGTTAAATCTTTCAAAACCTTAAAACCTGCTTGACGAACAGTTGTTGCAACTGTATTTCAATAATCGTACATAGACTTTCATGGCTCAATTGTCGCTATTCATCTATCCAAGGCATTCTTTGTTACCGTTATCAATTCATAAGCTAATGGATTAGTTAATTCTCATCAAATTAATACAGAGATAGCAGAATCGGAATATCATTTTTCATATACTACTCACGCATCAATTTTTAATAAATCTCCATTTTTAAGTATATACTCATTAGGGATTCAATGAACCACACAATTATTTACAGACAAACATAAATTTGTAGGATAACCATCATATCACTTAAATGCTCACTTTAAATTATGTTGCTTTATAAAATGTTCTGCTACAAATTCTAATTCAATTAAAGCAACTCACGCTTTTGCTTTTTCTCTAAGGATTAGCAACATTTCATTTAAATACTTTCAACTTTCTCTAATATTTTCAATTTGTCTTGGCGTTTTTATTGCTCATTCAATTATCTTCATATAATTATCAAAAATGAATAAAAATCTAATATAGAAATTAGACTTTTAACCAAAAAAATCAATATAGAATTAGAATATCTTAATAATTAATTATTTAATAACTCATCCATTAATCACATATAATCACCTACTGCACTGGTTTTATCAAGAAGTGGAATCGAATCCATATTAATATTTAACGATGATCAAGCACTATTTACAATATTATCTTTTATTCCTCCAAAAGAACCAGCGAAATTTAATCATAATAAAGAAATAATATATAATGGAATTAAAAATATAGCTATACAACGTAAAAGAAAAAAGAAATATCAATAAATATAATCTTTAAAAGCACGCTTAGTTGTAACTGTTATATTTAAATTATTTCATTTTAAAGACACATTTTCTATCTTATTAATATATTTAGTTCAATTAGAATTATTTGTATCAGCATCTAATCAATTTAATACAGAATTAACATCTAAATTAACCAAATTTTCCATATCTATAATTAATAATAAATAAAATTATTA
>JAEEGL010343468.1_pt1 | contig 11500 bp, 12 predicted proteins | sample 9134231 | NCBI WGS metagenome assembly JAEEGL01 (sample SAMN16246548, study PRJNA631951) | gut metagenome | biome: gut microbiome; feature: rumen; material: fiber-attached | host: Bos | place: Iran: Karaj | collected 2018-10
AGAAATATAACGGTATTAAATAAATATCCATATTTTTGTCTTTATCTTTTGGTGTTACAGTTGCTTTTGCAAATCCAAATAATTCAACATCTGTTAAAGACAACTCATTAAAATTTATATTTAACTCTTTAATCGCATTAATAAGTTGACTATAAGCAGTCTTACCGTCACAATCTGTAGCCCAGTTATATTCATGTACCTGTGCTTGAATAGATGTATAACGTGCTAATAAACAAGTTAATTTACTTTTTTGTTCCCTTGTCATGATTTTCCCTCTTTTTCTTTAAGCCAGTCTACAAATGTACCACAAGGTGCATCTTTTATTTCCTCATAACTTCCTAAACACCTTTGTGTACCACAAAGATGACAACCACCATCCAACTTAAAGTTGTAAAAAGACAACTCATCAAATTCTATTGTATCATTAGGAATTATTGTATCATTAGAACTCACGGTTTCAGATATAAAATTATTAACTTCATTACTTGAATACAACCTATAATTTGAACTTAATTCTTTTGCAATTTCATCATTCAAGGGCTTAAACCAGACACCGACTGTACAAGTACCATCTGCATTTTCAGGCGTTAATTCTGTTAAACACTTATCATTTATAAATCCAAAATCTTCATTCTCTTTCAAACCTAACGCTATTGCTTTATCTACTACTTTCAACAATTGTGTTAAATTCTTGGCTTCACAAATAATTTTAACAAAACTACCTTCTAAATAATCCTCATAAATATCTTTATCTAATTCTATAGATGTAACATAAGAATACTTTGGTGCTACCTCTAAAAAAACACCATCTTCATTTTTTTCAGCATAAAATACCTTATCCCCACGATAAAAAGCACTCTCGGATAAAGTACATAAATCATTCCTTTTATATAAAAGTGGCTTTGTAATGTCCTTAAAATCCACACAGCTAAATACATTAGAACTTTCCTTTCTTGTGTGCATTTTTATTAGGTTGCTCCAATAAGCCTCTGCGCAATGACCTACCATCGCAGCTAATTTCCCATCGGATAAATGTAAATCTTTTCGAATAATAAATAATCTACGCATCAAGAGATTCATACCCCCAAATTATAATATTCCTTTGATTATTGGCTATAGCCTTGTATCACAATAAAGATGTACTACTGTATTTAGCACTTCTCCTTTTACTCAAAAATTTATCTATTAAAATACCTACAATATAAATACAAAAAAGTAGAAATGCACCTTCAAAGCCCATTTCTACTATCGAAATAAGTAACAAACAAATTGCAAAAATTATTGCTAATGCTAACACTTAAGTTACCTCTAAATTACAGGCTCAGTAAGACTCGAACTCACACCAATAGTTTTGGAGACTATTATGCTAACCATATTACACCATAAGCCTACAAAATTAAAGTCTTTTAACAAAAAAACTTAAATTTATTGACGACAGAGGTAGGATTCGAACCTACGAACCTTCAATAGGTTTCTGATTTTCGGGACCAGCGTCATAAACCTCTCGACCACTCTGCCAAATGCGATGGTGACACTAAACTACTTACTTCTCCATGTTTTATCCATCGCTATTCAAGTATCTTGCGCAACACTTGACCTTAGACATAAGTTTTTAACTATGACATATCGCAAATACTCATAATAGCTATACGACTGGGAGGGGATTCGAACCCCTGTGCCGATTTCTCGACGCATTGCTTAGCAGGCAAGCCGTTTTGACCAACTCACGCACCCAGCCACAAATATCTCCGACACGATTCGAACGTGCAACCAATCGGGTAGAAACCGATTGCTCTAAATCCATTGAGCTACGGAGACATACTACGGATGGAGGGACTTGAACCCGTCGATTTCCTGCTTATCAGACAGGCGTTCTAACCGATTGAACTACATCCGTATGAACAGAGGATACGAGACTCGAACTCGTAAAATCACGGCATCAAAAGCCGTTGCCTTACCATTTGGCGAATCCCCTATAGCAACCGTAGTAGGACTCGAACCTACAACCTTCTGAGTCAGAGTCAGACGCTCTACCAATTAAGCTATACGGCTATATAACGGCAGGGGTGGGATTCGAACCCACGGGCCCTTTCGGGCCTCCAGTTTTCAAGACTGGTGTCTTCAACCACTCGACCACCCTGCCAAAATCGTGATAATAAATGTCACTTACGACAACGGAAGGACTCGAACCTTCATCGGCTTTTACACCTACGCCACCTTTCCAAGATGGTCTCTTACCAATTAGAGTACGTTGCCTTAATATCCCCGACAGGACTCGAACCTGCAACAGACCAGCGTTCGTAGCGCTGCGCTCTCATCCATTGAGCTACGAGGATATATGTTCGTGAAAGGACTCGAACCTTCTACCTTCTCTTTAGGGGAGAGATGCTCTTCCAAATGGGCTACACGAACATTTAGTATCTCCAGAGAGACTCGAACTCTCAACCTACGGATTAGAAATCCGTTGCTCTATTCCATTGAGCTATGGAGATAAAATACGGATGCGAAGCGTTGAACTTCTATTGACAATGTATCAGACCGCTTTCCTACCTTTGAAAAACATCCGCATATTATAAGTATTGTTTTAATCCAACAATCAATTTTTGATATCTACCACAAGTAGTTCGTCTACGGTAGTATCCATCATCTTTGCTAAAACTACAAGATTTTCGATAGCGGGCAAAGACTGACCGTTCTGCCACTTATATATGGGATATGGAGATGCAAACCCGAATACCTTCTGAACATCTTTAACAGTCAACCCCTTTGCTTTTATTAAATCTTTGATTTTTACGCCTGTGGCTTTCATATTTATGACTGGCATATCAATTCCTCCTGAAATAAAAAATCGCTTGTCCTTCTTATAGAGACAAGCGGTATCTTCATTCAGAACTGTGGATTTATACAATCATAATTTCCACCTACACTTGTCCCTATTCACACAACTCGAAATAGACCTCTGGCTTTGTCTTGACCAGCGGCTACTGAATGAACTCTGTGAAATTCGAACAGTGTTTGTAAGTTTCATCATTAAAATCCTTTCAAAGTAGTATTTCTGATTATATTATCGGACATAACCGCAATAATATCAATCTACTCGTAGTAGAATAATCACTTCAATATCTTAAGTCTAAAAGACAACGGTGGGATTCGAACCCACGAATACGAGTTTTGCAGACTCGCCTCTTTAGCCACTTGAGTACGTTGCCAATATATATAATAAAAGGCTCTGCACCAAGACAGAGCCTTCATATATTTCCCAACTACTATTGGGTTAAAATCTCAGTAGACTCTAATCTTTGATTAGCAAATTCAACCTGATTCGGACTAATTTCAGAGCCGTAACAAGTTAATCCTTTCTTTTTACAAGCAACTGCGGTAGTCCCAGTTCCTATAAAAGGGTCATACACTACGGTTGAATCATTTGCATATAAATCCAACAACTGTATGCATAAATCACTTGAATATGTTGCTTTATTTAATTTACAAGTTCCATCATTATTCTTTGCTTCTATAAAATTAAAATAATTATTATAGAATGTCTGTCCGTTCTTACCGATACTTGATACCTGTTTATTGCAGTTAAATGTCTTATATTCCGATTTTCTGCAAAATACAAAGATATCCTCCACTATTCTAGTAAGTTTATTCTTACTAACATTATTAGGTAAAGCAGCCTTCTTCTTCCAAATAATTCTATCTGCAACAGTAAATGGTGTGTTTCTGATAATGTCGGCAATAGACAACCAAACCAAACCAATACCTTCTGTAGTTACCGTAGCGTCAGAACCATAGGAAACATTCCAAAGAATTACACCATTTTCACTCAACACGGTATCTAAGTTATTAAATATAGATATGCACCAATCACAATACTCCTGCTGTGTCATTGTATCCAAATGAATATCATAACGTCCTTCATTATTCCCTAATGACCGTTCACTATTACTTGGACGACCAGTATTGTAAGGTGGAGAAGTCAAAACAAGGTCTACCTTTTGCCCTTGCGCCTTCAGCCTATTCATAGTGTCAAAACAATCTTCATTAAAAATCTGCTGTACCATTAGTCAATCTCCTTTATTATTTATTGCTATTCCTACTACAACGTAGCATAGACAATATAGCAAAAATAATATGTAATGTCAAGTATTTTGCGGGTTTACATCAATTAAATAATCGGTATTCCACAACGTCTAAATTTGTTAAATTTGTTTTTACAACATAATCATCCCCTATGGTATAGGATTTGCCTCCACAAGTAAACTTAATTTCAAACCAATAACTACTCTTCTTTGTTTTGGTATTTACATCTTGTATAACTTTTTTCAGCTTAGAAATCTTATCTCGCAAATCATCTCTATCATAAACATAAATTTCAATCCCTAAATTCTCCCCATCATCTTCTATAATACAATAATCAAAATCTATATCCGTCGAGTTTAATATATATTTGCCAACAAGATAATCATAATTTGTACTTATGTCCCTTGCGTCCCACTGTGAGCCATCAAACCTAAACCAATATGGAAATTCGTGAACATAAAACTCCCCATTTAAGTTTTTATCATAATAAGTCCAAATAGTCTCTTTAGGACCTATACGTTCTGTATTAACATGTTTACAATCCTTGCTATAAGAATGTGCAACAAACGATGCGTTTAATATAGTGTAGTTCACGTCATACATACAACCTGTCAAGCACATACAAAACAAAATTGAAGCAAATAAACAAATTATCCTCTTTTTCAATTGTTTCAAAAATTCAAACCTCCCAAGCAATAAATAACCCCCGTAGATTAAATTCTACAAGGGTTATAAAGGAGAAATAAATATCAAACAAAGCCTTATAGAACACCACAATTAAGCATCACAAATAGTCCAGCATGAACTGGAACTAATCTGTCGTGATGAAATTCTCTTAATCATAGTATTCTTCATAATATAAGTACCTCTTGTTGTAAAGTACCACAATAAAATAATATTGTCAATGGTCTATAAGTCTATCCTTCAACGGAACTTTATTTTTTTCTACCCAACGCTCACAAGCCTGTTTCGCTACATCCACAGATTTCCAACCTTGCTTATTCCAAGATGAGGCATAATAATCAGGTCCAGGTAAATACCAGTTACTTTTAAGCGTCCAGTTACACTCAAATACAAATCCATTTACAGAGGGTTCATACCATACATAACAAAGCCAATCATACTTCTTGCTTTTATACATATATACACCATTAGTATCTTGTACGACCTTCCATTTCATAATCGTGTTCTCTCCAAAACTACTCTTTCACCTATCCGTACAACATATTTAGCATACTTTTTATCTTTATCTGCACGGAAAATAGCGTGTTGTGCACTATTAGCAAAAACAGTCTTCTCTACCGTATCTCCACTTTTAGTGCGTAACTCAACTATAAATTTTTCCATTAACAAAAACCTCTATTATTCAGGCGCCCAGCCATAATAACGATATAATCCTTGCTCTACAACCAATGTCTTTGCATCTGTCTTGCGTGTAGTTTTAGACTGTTGTTTTGCCTTACCTTTACAACAAATATACTTATCCTTCTTTACGATATACATATATCTGCGATAAAACTCTGACCTCAACAACTCATGTGCCTTCTGCTTTAATTCCGCAACCGTTCCAGCACCATAAGCCTTCGGTTTACCATAACCGTCAAATGCAATCAATATCGCTGGTCGCTTTGCACCTTTAAGTAAAGGTACAACACTATTCCATGCCCAAGAAACTTCAGAAGGTTTGGTTGTGCTCTCTACAAACTCCGTAGTAAAAATGGTAAACCCTACCGAGTCTACCTTAATAACCTCTCCCTCTCTCTTATAAAGGCTTTCCATACGGTCATCAATATATGCACTTAATTGCTTTTGAGTTAAATTGGACTTGTCACCCCCATAACTAAAACTTACATTATTAGCCTCACCGTTATAAGGGTCATAGCCATATTCAGACTGTGCTTCCTCCTGTACTCGTCTAATACCTTCTCGCCAATCATAAGCCTTAAATTGTCCACTTATTCCACAAGCACCCATAATGTAAGTTACCTCCATAAAGAAAATTGTGAGAATTAACTATAATAGTATTTACATACTTTACACTCTCACAATCTTCTTATATCAAAAATAACTACTTCGATATTTTATCCGCTATTGATGATGCAGCATAACTATCAGGCTTAACTTCGGCAACATATCCACATGCTTTTATCCAACCTATTAAATTAGGTATCAATTCTGCGGTCTTACCTCTTTCTGACCAACCAGCGTCCACGTGTATAGATATTATAGAATTATCACGCAATTCATCAAACTCTTTATTATTCTCTAACACAGAAACTAACTCTGTTGCAATAGTTAAACTCCGTGAAGTCTCTTCTGTCAACTTATGTGCTACATTTGTTATTCTCGGAATTTTAGTTATTTCATAAAAGAAAATACCACCATGACCTTCTCTATGAACGGCTATAACCGAAACAACCTTTGTTATATCAAAATTCTGACTATCTGTACCTATTGTTATCTGAAAAGGTGTATCAAACTCTTTTGTCTTATTATAAAAATCTTTCAGACAAACCGCTACTTGTTCAATATCTACCTCCCCATATGTGTAACTCTGAAACATTTTAATACCTTTATTAACCTTTCAAGTTCAATATAAAGCCCATCTTATATCATAATACTTCTTATAGACACCACCATTCCCAACGTACAAACCAGCCTTACGCACCTTACGTGAAGCCTGTCTTTTTAACCACTTCTTACGTGGAGCATTCCCTCTTAAATAAGGCTTTATATCCTCATAGCCAACTATGCAACGTCTTTTTAAGATATGTGCAGGTATAACCTTTACGTCATCAACAACTTCTTTAAATACCCTATGCACTATAACTTGCCCATCCTCCAAAGTAATATATTTCTCTGTAGGTCTTAAATGTGTAATCTTCTTTACATACTCTGGGACTTCTATTTTCTCTATCTTACGTATAGGCTTACTATCTACAACATAATACCTGTAACTATAAGGCAATTCTTTAGCCTTCTGCATACGCTTTTGTTTAATATGCTCCGTTTCTTTACGGCGTAAACTATGCTTCATTTTCGCCTTCTGTCTTGTTCCATTAAACTCGTCTGACTCAAATTTTACTTTCGACACAATCAATCTCCTCAATGTGCATATAAATCAGCCTCGTGCAACATATCTAAACAATCGCAGAACTCTTGACCTAACATTTTTCGTTCTCGTAAACGCTTATCCTCCGACATAGAAAAATGTGGACGCATATGCCAATTAATCAATTCTGCTATTCTTATTTTATCGCTTAAATCAAAAGAACTCAATGCCGTTAAAAATAAATATGTGCCAACATTTTCATGACTATAATAATGCGCTTCTTCCGTGGCAAGTCCCCGACTATCACAAAACCTCTGTGTATAAAGTTTACCTATATCATGATATAAACCAGCATTTTCCAAAATATATTTAGTATGAGCATCCCCAACAAAATTCTTCGAAATATACTCTTGTGTCTTAAATAAATGCTCGCCCAAACATAAATGATGATGCTTATTATATTGATTAAAACTCGAAGCTTTCACAAGATAATCTTCAAGAGCAAGTCCTACATTTCGCTGAACAAATATAATATCATCCCAGCCCTCGCAATACATAGGTATTTGAAAAGCAAGTAAAAACTTAAAAATTGCTTTTTCTGGTACAAATCTTGCACCTGTTCTTTCAGCATTTTGTTGTAAACAAATCTCATAAGGCTCTATAAAACAAATACATCTCTTCACACAATCAAAATGCTTTAAGTTTTGTAATAAATCTATTCTTCTATTTCTATTTACATTGGTTGCATCATAAATTACTGACAATCCATTAGTTAAACTCTCCTTTGTTCTTCGCAACATTTGTTGAAACACCATAGGAGCACCGCCACCATCTGTAATGCCATTAGCAAACCGAATTTCATCCGAAGAAAGATATACATATGACTTATTAAATTGTTTTGCATATGTAGACTTACCCACGCCAGGTATACCTACAAGTACTATAAATTCTGGTTTCATCTTTTATACCTACAAATACACCCGAAGGGAGTTGAACCCTTAGAATCGTGAACCTAAATCACGCATGTATGCCTATTCCATCACGGGTGCATAATATCTATTTAGCCTTTCGGCAATTTTTATACTTTATTGCCTTTTTGCAGTATTCCACCTACCCGATTCGAACGAGCATACAATGATTACAAGTCATTAGTCCTACCATTAGACGAAGGTGGAGAGCCTACGACAGAAACCGAGTCTGCAACCTATCGCTTACGAGGCGATTGCTCTACCAATTGAGCTACGCAGGCATATAGGGCTACCGAGAATCGAACTCGGATTAGATGCTTATAAGACACCCGCACTAACCATTGTACTATAGCCCAAAGCCCGTATTGGGAATCGAACCCAAATCAATTGCTTGGAAGGCAATTATGCTAATCCATTACACCACACGGACGAATTGGTGGGTGTTACACCCACACAAAACGGTGTTAGTATCAGTTTTCACTGAAGTTTCACCAAAAGTGAATAACGGGATTTGAACCCGTACCGCAACCTTGGCAAGATTGTGTGCTACCATTACACCACATCCACATGTGGGACATCGAAAGTGCCTGTTTTCGACATCCCTATATTGTTATAAAGTTCTACAAGGATTTCTCCTATGGTGACTATCGAGAATTGAACTCGAATCTTCGGGACCACAACCCGATGTAATAGCCGTTATACCATAGTCACAATAGCACCTACGAGACTTGAACTCGACATCTCCACCTTGAAAGGGTGGTGTCCTAACCAATTAGACGAAGGTGCCATATAGTACCCGATGTGGGAGTTGAACCCAACCTCTCGTGGCTGAGAACCACGTATCCTCGCCGATAGACGAATCGGGCTTGTCCGACTCCTCAAATTTGAGGAGTCAAATCGCGGAGACGGGACTTGCACCCGTGTCTGGTGGGTATGAGCCACCCAAGGAAACTGCTCCTCCACTCCGCAGTCGGATACGTAAGACTCGAACTTCTCCCCATCGTCCCAAGCGACGTGTGCAAACCTTTACACCTCGTACCCGATATTTGCCAAGAACGTGCTTTCTGCTCAATACTGTAAACTTAGCCACTCTGCTGATGCGCACTTGCAGAGCTTGTAGAACTCTCTCGTTCTCTCCGTTTTTGATGCGGTAAAACTGTTCGTAAAAACCGCCACGCCCCGTCGGACGCTTTTGTTGTTCACAGTTTTGAGTTCGGGATAGAGGTTACGCTCCTCTGCCTTCAGTTTGTAGGACTGATGCACTCCTATTATGCAAATCCCGATTAATCACTTCTCGGCAGGACTCGAACCTACACTGCCCTCTATCCGAGGGAGTTCTACCACTTAAACTACGAGAACTTCTGCTTCTTGATTCGTATATCTTGTCCTTCGATATCTCCTCGTAAAACAGGACTTACAACACCCTATTGGACTTGTAAAGCATTGTAAGCATTAGTGGAAATGAATGGAGTCGAACCATTATCTCTGTACGCTTGTATTACAGTTCTTTTGCCACGCTTTATGCGATTTTCCGTAAACTACATTCCCAAGTTGACACCTATTGGTCAATCCTGCGCTCAGATTAGCCAAACTTCTGCTTTAAAGGATTGCTATCCTATGCCCTTGGCATATTGCCCTCCGTAACAGCATCGTACCTCGACCGTGAACAGGATTCGAACCTGTATTTCTCAGTGTACTTCCCACCCGCCTTGGAATGTTCGGTGCTTAAGAATCGAAAGACGTGAAATCTCCCAGCGTTTGCCGTTTCGCCACCACGGTTGTTCCAGATTTTCAGTTCTTTTCTGAACAAGGATTCTCACCTTTTTAACGTTTCTTTGAGCATCTGCTCCCCGAGAATTGGTCTGTTGAACGCCTAAGCGACCTTTTCTCGGGTTCGTGCGAATTAAGAGATTCGAACTCCTAATGCTCTCCCAATTGAGAAATCCGCATAATTGCAGCCAGACAATTGAATGTCTATGCGAACGGTTTCTTCTGAGGTGCTACCTCATACTTCCCCTTGGTAATGTTCACCTACCTGCTACACACAGGTCTGTCCCTTTGGACATCGACTGCATTTTGACTACACCTTAAACTTCCGCACCACCAGAAATATTCAATATAATCAAGTGAATCAGCAGGACTCGAACCTGCGACAAGACGGTGCTAACCCGCCCGCTCTACCATCTGAGCTACAATCCACACTTAATGTCTGTCCTCAAATGTTTTGGAACCTGGCACCCCATTAAGAGTGTGATAGCCTTTCAATGCTATCAATCAGACTGAACTTATGTGTTGTACACCACATTCATTCGGTTCCTTCGTGTACCACACGGGAATCGAACCCGCCATCTCAAGTTTGCAAAACTCGTGTCACCCCATTGCGACCTCTGGCCCATGCTTTAAATGCTTCCTATGGGGCTTAAACCCATCTCTCTACCAATACATAGCAGCGTCTTCATCAACGGCAGACCCAAGAAGCACTCTTCTGTATTTAACGACTTTCAGAAGACCAGTGTCGGCTTTTTCGATTCCTTCTTTGTGTAAGTAGAAGTTCACGGAGTTTCGCATCTCGCATGAGTTTTTATTCGTTCCGGACCGAAAAGGTTTCTCAATTAAACCATAGCGACTCTATCGAGAGTTGAACTCGAATTTCAGCCGTGACAGGGCTGCGTAATAAACCGTTATACCATAGAGCCAAACTGTTTGAAGTTTTCAATGTTCAAAAGTGGGCGGTGCAGGTATCGAACCTGCCTCTTCGGGGCTTCAACCCGACGCTCTCACCTTTTAAGCTAACCGTCCATATCAGACGGTTCTAAATCGAACTTTCATTTTCTTATCCTTTCTATTTCAATACTTTTGCATAGTATCTTACTACCTTTCTTATCTATATACTACACTAGAGTGAAAATATTGTCAATATATCTATAATTATTTTTTTTATAATTATTCCTAAACCTTTCCGTTATTTCTAAAACTAAATTTATGACTAATCTATCTTTCACTAATTGCTCAAATGCCTGTGAAGAGATTCGAACTCTCATAGTCACCGCTTAAGAGGCGGGTGCACAGCCGTTGTGCGACACAGGCGCAATGCGCCTGACAGGGTTCGAACCTGCGATATGTCGGTTAAAAGCCGACTGCCATACCACTTGGCTACAGACGCATATCTTTATGGATTTTGTGTTTTTGTTTTTGTTTCTGTTTTCGTTTCATTTTTCTTATCCTCTTTATCTTACTTAGGTGAAGATTCATTCATGCTTCACACCCACCAGACCAGTAAAAACATTCTTCACATCTCTTCTTGCATGTACCATCATATTCCTCGCACTCGTCTTTTTCGGCACAAGCATAACATTCGCCACTACAAGTATTTCCGTCACTATCTATAACTCTCAAA
>JAEEGL010536606.1_pt1 | contig 11500 bp, 8 predicted proteins | sample 9134231 | NCBI WGS metagenome assembly JAEEGL01 (sample SAMN16246548, study PRJNA631951) | gut metagenome | biome: gut microbiome; feature: rumen; material: fiber-attached | host: Bos | place: Iran: Karaj | collected 2018-10
ATGATGAATACAGAAAACCGCTATTCCGGCATTCCCACTATTCGTCGGGAGATGGCCGTTGCAGGGCTTCCCGCGCCGCTGTTCCAGAATCGCAGAAACGAATTCGTTGTGATCCTTTACAATCACGCACAAGAAAAAACCGTAGCGGCGGATCAGCCGAAAGATATTATTGCGTTCTGCAAAACACCGCGTACCCGAAAGGAAATCGCCGCCTATTTAGGCATCGAATCCGTCAGCTACGCAATTACGCAATATGTGCAGCCGCTTGTTCAAAACGGTCAGCTTCGCATGACCATACCGGATAAGCCAAAGAGCACAAATCAGCAGTTTGTTGCGAATGATGTAAAGTAAGTGCTTTGTCATGGATTCGACTTTACCGAGTTGGTTTTGTGAACAGTAATATAAGCAGAAAGAACTGCTTTGAGCTCATGAGAGCGTTGTGGAGGAGACGATATGAACGACCTAAACAAAAAGAGCTTATCTGAAACTGATATTCGAACAAAGTATATTACTCCTGCGATCGTTAATGCCGGTTGGGATTCGTTTTCGCAGATGCGCGAAGAATATCCCATCACAAAAGGACGTATCATTGCGCGTGGGAAAACATGTAAACGAGAAAAGCCGTTGAAGGCGGATTATGTCCTCTTCTATAAGCCGAATAAGCCTATCGCAATTATTGAAGCGAAAGATAACAACCATACCATTGGAGACGGAATGCAGCAGGCATTGAATTATGCCAAAATGATGGACGTACCGTTTGTGTTTTCCTCCAATGGCGACGGATTCCTGTTTCATAACAAATACATAACAGAGGGCGATGTCGAAACAGTTCTTACATTAGAAGAGTTTCCATCACCCGAGCGCTTATGGCAGATGTATCACGAGCAGGCGCATGTTAGTCCATCGCAGGATAGAATTATCGACGAGCCTTATTATTCTGATAATCCTGACAAGCAGCCTCGCTATTACCAGATGAACGCAATCAATAAAACCGTAGAAGCGATTGCCAACGGTGAAAATCGTATCCTTCTCGTTATGGCAACCGGTACCGGCAAGACGTATACCGCGTTTCAGATCATTTGGCGTCTGTGGAAAGCGGGCATCAAAAAACGCATTCTGTTCCTTGCAGATCGCACAGCATTGATCTCCCAGACCTTTACGAACGATTTTGCGCCATTCAAAGATAAAATGACGTGGGTGACGAAGCAGAACTTCGACACTGCCCACGAGATTTACCTTGCTCTTTATCAGGGCCTTACGGGCGAGGATGACGATGCAAACAGCTTGTTTGAGCAGTTCAGCCCCGGATTCTTCGATCTGATCGTCGTGGATGAGTGTCACCGCGGCAGCGCAAAGGCGGACAGTCAGTGGCGCGAGGTACTGGAATACTTCTCATCAGCAACGCAGATTGGACTGACTGCCACGCCGAAAGAAACAAATACCGTTTCCAATATTGATTACTTCGGCGAACCGATTTATACCTATTCCCTCAAACAAGGCATCGACGACGGCTTTCTTGCCCCTTATCGCGTGATCCGTGTGTTCTTCGACCGTGATATCGAGGGCTTTGTTCCATACGAAGGTCAGCTCGACGATAACGGCGAGGTTATCGACAATCGTGTTTATAACACGACCGACTTTGACAAAAACCTCGTGCTGGAACGGCGTACAAAACTGGTGGCAAAAACTGTTTCCGACTACTTGAAAAAGCACGATTGCCGGATGGACAAAACCATCTTCTTCTGCGTAGACCAGGAACATGCTGATCGAATGCGCCGTGCGCTCATCAACGAAAACGCCGATATGTGTGCTGTGGACGATCGTTATGTGATGCGAATCACCGCCAACGATGAAGAAGGCGTGAAACAGCTTGACAATTTCCGCAACGTGGAAAGCCAGTATCCCGTACTCGTCACGACATCCAAACTCCTTTCTACCGGTGTCGATGTTCAAACGGTCAAATACATCGTTCTGGATTCCAATATCCGCTCTATGACGGAATTCAAACAGATCATCGGACGCGGTACCCGTGTGCGTGAGGATCTCGGAAAACTTTATTTCACGATTTTTGATTTCCGCGATGTCACCCGCCTATTCCACGATCCGGACTTTGACGGACCGATTGAGCAACAGGATGATTTTGAACCGCACAAGCCCGGTCCCGGTCCAGAAGATCCACCAAAGGTTCCGCCGAAGGGTGGCGAAAAAAAGCCCAAATATGTTCTCGGCGGCACACCGGTCACAGTCTCACAGAAGCACGTTCAATATCTCGATAAAAACGGCAATCTCATCACGGAAAGCCTGATCGACTACACCAAGCGCAATGTCCGTAATCAGTATGCTTCGTTGGACGAGTTCCTCTCCGCATGGAATGACGCGGACAGGAAGCAGATTGTTGTAGAGGAGCTGGAAAAACGGGGTGTGTTTTTCGACGATCTCTGCGATGAAATCGGAAAAGACCTTGACCCGTTCGACCTGATTCTACATATCGTGTTCGATCAGCCCCCGCTGACGCGGAAGGAACGTGCGGAGCATGTCCGTAAGCGGAACTACTTCACGAAATACGGCGAAAAGGCCGCAGAAATCCTCGATGCGCTGCTGACAAAATATGCTGACAGCGGGCTGACCGATCTGGAAAATGTAGACGTGCTGAAGGTCGATCCCCTTAAAAAGTACGGCACGCAGGTCTATATCATTAACACGATCTTCGGCGGAATTGCAAAATACCGCGAAGCAATTAAAGAATTGGAGTCGGCGATTTACGCCGCGTAAGGAGAAAGCACTATGGCAACGTCCGCATTGATTAAATCGTTGGAAGACATCATGCGTAAAGACGCCGGTCTAAACGGTGATGCGCAGTATATTGAGCAGATCACTTGGCTGCTGTTCCTGAAAGCCTTTGATGCGAAGGAGATGGAGTGGGAGTTCCGTTCCGATTATCACGGTGTGATCCCGGAGGGTCTGCGCTGGCGTGATTGGGCAGCGGATAAGGAAGGCATCACCGGCGATGCGCTGATTTCCTTCGTGGACAAGCTGTTCACCAAGTTGAAGCGGCTCGACACGTCCGACGGCGATATGCGCAAGTTCGTTGTCCGTAATGTGTTCGAGGATATCAACAACTATATGAAATCCGGTGTGTATCTGCGTCAGCTCATCAACCGGATCAACGAAAAGGTGGATTTCATCGACGCTACGCAGAAACATACCTTCAACGATCTGTATGAGGGGATGCTCAAAGACCTGCAGAGCGCCGGTCGAGCAGGCGAATTTTATACGCCTCGTCCAGTTACCAATTTCATTGTGGAGAAGGTGAACCCCAAGCTCGGCGAAACCGTGTTGGATCCCGCCTGCGGAACGGGCGGGTTCCTCACCAGCACCATTGCGCATATCGGCAGCGTAACTACGACAGAGGAACTGGAAAAGCTGCAAACAACCATCAACGGCTGGGAGAAAAAGCCGCTGCCGTATCTGCTGGCGATGACAAACCTGATCCTGCACGATATTGAAGTGCCGAAAATTCGGCATCAGAACTCTTTGAACCGACCTCTGTCCGATTATTCCGCAAAGGACCGTGTGGACGTCATCGTTACCAATCCGCCCTTCGGCGGAGCAGAGGATGCCGCGGTCAAGCAGAATTTCCCGGGTGAGTTCCAGACCAGCGAGACGGCCGATCTGTTTATGGCGCTGATTATGAATCTGCTGAAGGATCGCGGTCGCTGCGGCGTGGTGCTGCCGGACGGCTTCATGTTCGGCGACGGCGTGAAGGCGACGATCAAAGAAAAGCTGCTGAAAGAATACGGCCTGCACACGATCATCCGTCTGCCGCAGGTCTTCAAACCCTACGCCAGCGTCAATACGAATCTGCTGTTCTTCCAAAAGGGTATCACCAGCCGCGGCGTGTGGTTCTACCGGCTGGATTACCCGGAGGGCGTCAAGAGCTTCACCAAAACCAAGCCGATGCAGGATAAGCACTTTGACCCCGTGCGGGAATGGTGGGCGGACAAGCAGCCCATCGTTGTGGACGGGTTTGATAAGGCACGCTTCTATACCGTGGAAGAGCTGCGTGATCTAAACTATGATTTTGATAAATGCTGCCCCTTCCCGCATGTGGAAGAAGAGATCCTGGAACCGGCTGATCTGATTGCCCGTTATCAGGCGGAACGCACCGAGCTGAACGCCAATATTGACCGTATTCTTTCTGACATAACGGCAAAACTGGAGGACAACGCATGACAGCGCAGGATTTAAAAAACGCCATTCTCCAACTTGCCGTGCAGGGCAAACTGGTGCCGCAGGATCCGAATGACGAGCCAGCGTCAGAGTTGCTGAAGCGGATCAGGTCGGAGAAAGAGCGGCTGATAAAAGAAGGATTAGTAAGTATTGACAAAAAACATACCCCTTCACCAATTGCCGAAGATGATATCCCATATGATATTCCGGATACATGGTGTTGGGTTAAGTTTGCAGATATCGTGACCTTTTACTCTGGGAAAACACCAGAACGGCATACCGCAGAATACTGGAACAACGGTGAATGCACATGGGTGTCAATTGCAGATATGGTTGCTGACGGTATCACCGTTGAAACAAAAGAAAAAATCACTAAAACTGCATTGTCAGACTGCTTTTCAGGAAAAATGAGTCCAGCAGGCACAATGATAATGAGTTTCAAACTCACGATTGGCAAGATTTCGGTATTGGGCGTTGATGCTGTCCATAACGAAGCTATTATTAGCATTTTCCCATTTCTTGATGATGCCACATTGAAGGATTACCTCTTTAAGGTTCTGCCATTGGTGGCAAATGGTGGAGATTCTAAAAACGCAATAAAGGGAAAAACGCTCAATGCAACGTCACTGAGCAATCTAATGATCCCGCTCCCTCCGCTTGCCGAGCAGCAGAGCATCGTTGCCAAAATCGAAGAACTGATGCCGCTGGTGGCGGAATACGGAAAAGCGGAAGAACGGTTGACCGCGCTGAATGCCGAGTTCCCGGATAAGCTCCGCAAGTCCATTTTGCAGCAGGCGATCCAGGGCAAGCTCACCGAGCGCGATCCCGCCGACGAGCCCGCCACCGAGCTCTTGAAACGCATCCACGCTGAAAAAGAACGGCTCATCAAAGAAGGCAAGATCAAAAAAGAAAAGCCCCTTCCGCCAATCGCTGAAGAGGAAATACCGTTTGAGATACCGGACGGGTGGACTTGGGCATCAATTGGAGAAACGTGCGCTAATATTCAGTATGGCACCTCGGAGAAGTCATCGTCAAAAGGCAGAATTGCTGTGCTGAGAATGGGGAATCTTCAAAACGGAAGAATTGATTACTCAAACCTTGTATACAGCTCAAATGAATACGATATTGAGCGGTGCCATTTGGATTACAACGATTTGTTGTTTAATAGGACGAACAGCAAAGAACTCGTTGGGAAAACAGCAATTTATAAAGCAGAAATTCCGGCAATTTATGCAGGATATCTGATTAGGGTAACCCCTGTTGTTCTTAATGCTGACTTTCTTAATTATGTGATGCAGAGCCAGCATTTTAAGGATTACTGCTTGGCAGTAAAGACAGATGCAATCGGTCAGTCAAATATCAACGCAGAGAAGCTGAAGCGCTTTGTGTTTCCACTTCCACCCCTTGCCGAGCAGCAGCGAATTGTTGACCGCGTAAACGAACTCCTCGCTATGTGCGATGAATTAAAATGAGGTTGTTAAAATGAAAATTGTGGGCTCTGATACGGAAACTTATCTTTTCATCAACGGGATATCAACCACTGAAGAGATCAATCTTCACGACAATATCACACTAATCCCAGCTTCCTCTTCGTTTCGTTACGGAAAGGTCTCAGATCTGTTCAAAAACGATGTAGATTTCGCTGTTGCAGCAGCAAGTGGACGAACGATCGCATCACAGATACGCATTTGCGCTTCTGACGAGGTAGACTTGGCATATACGGCTTGGAATGCCATGTGGGATTGTATCCTTTTAGGGGCAATTTTTCATTGCGAAGCCATGGGGAATATCCAATGTGATCAGCCAATAGAACGCATGGACAAGGCAACAGAAGTAAATGTTACGAACTACGCTTTTCGTGCAATGTTATCTGATCCTTATCAACTTAATGAAAATGACGAGAAGTGGATCAACTCTTATTATTCTGTGGCGTATAAGCTATTAGATAAAGATCCTTATATGACCGCAGTACATGCGATGGCAAGTTATAGATGGCATTCGATGCCTCGTGTTCAATTAGCTATTCTCTGGTCGGGAATAGAGGCACTGTTTGAAGTTAGTACTGAGATTAGTTTTCGCATTAGCCTGTATATCGCTAATTTCCTGGCAGACAGTGATGCCGCAGAAGCCAAAGATCTCTTTTCAAAAACAAGAAAACTATACTCTTCACGTTCAGCTGCCGTACATGGAGGAAAGATAAAAGGGGATTTAAATGATCTCGTTTCAGAATCTGCGAGCCTTTTGAATCGCTTAATCAGAAGGTGCGCAGAATTAGGTGTTTTGCCGGATACAGATAATCTCATATTTCAAATCAAATAAAAAATCTTCTCGCTTTGCGAGATGAATCGAAATGAGGTGAGAACCAATGCCATTTTCTGAACAGCTTAGAACCGCAATAGTTGATTACTGTAAGAATCATTTAGCCGATGAAGACTGGTATAATAATGAATTTGTGTTTATTGAGGACGATACAATACGAAAACGGATAATTGAAGAATTCAAGGGGATTCGTTTTGCCTATAAGCTTTACGAAGGTCTTGGGGCAACAGGCGGGAACCTTGTTTTCGAAGTTCGCCATCAAATACTTGCGTATGCTTCAATTTATGAAGCAATCATTCATTTCGTCTTATATAACTATTATCAGGATACAGCGGAGTTTCATAGATTGCAGTATCATACAGTCCCAACAAAAATGTCGTTCTGTGAAAAGCAAATGATTGAGGTTAAAAAGGTTCTGTCTCGGCAAAATGAGGAAATCTATATTTATCATGATCAGGAGCGAAAAAAAGACGAGTCACAAGTTCGCTTTGATGATAAATGCAGAGCAGCAGAGGCTTTGGGCTTGATAAAAAAGATTGTTTCTGATCAGGGAGAAGTAATTGATTTGCCAACTGACATTATTGAGATATATGGATATAGAAATGCTATTCATTTGGTTGCAGAACAACGTAAAGGTATACAATACGAACTAGATTTAAGCAAAAAGGCATATAGACGAATGAGACCTTTTATCGATCAGATTAAAGAAGGATTAAAGAGAGATCATAAAAGCATCTATGCAATTTGCGAGGACGAGGCGTGAATGACAAGAAAATACGTAATTGAGTACCCAAAGAAATGCCAAAAATGCGACAAAGCATCAGATTGCGAGTTTCTGAAACCACTGTTTCAGAAACCGTTTGATGCTAGCGGCGTATTGCTGGATTGCAAAGCGTTTTACACAGTTTTCTGCGAATTGGAAGAGCGTTGCCGTATCCCACACGTTGATCCGGAAAAGATGCAGCAATACGAGGACGATTACCTTGCTGGGGAACGCCCATATCTCACCCCTGCAATGGTAACAAACGGCGTTCTCGCGGCAGAGCTGGCGCTGAAAGCACTTACGCTGAGGGAGACTGGTACTTTTGATTGCATCCACGATCTTGACAAGCTGTTCTATGCTCTACCAGAGGTGCACAAGACTGCCCTTTCCGCGCTTATAAAAGAGAAATCTTGTCAGAACGACGCGACGCTGAAAACCAATCTGGAAACGATCAGCAATTTCTTTCAAGAGTGGCGGTATTTCTTTCAGCATGAATCAATCGGTTACAGCGGTTTTCTGTTAGTGTTTATTCACATTGTCTGCGACTATACGATTGCCACGATCGAAAACGCTGAAATCGACAATAAGCAGGATACATCGGGAGGTATCGGCAGTTGAGAATAGTTGTGCCGAATTTATCAACAAGCAACGTTTTATCATTTAGTCAATCACTTGAAAGTAGTGACTATGATGATAAATACATATTCGATGTATCAAAAATAAGCAACTATGAACCGTTGCCCATGCTCCTTGCTGCTGCCACTATTAGGCGATTTTGTGTTGAAAGATCTTTAAGTTCACAGCAGATTCAATTGTACTATAATGATGATAAGAATTATCGTTATGCCTGTCACATGGGCTTTTTCCAAGCTGCAGGATTTGTACAGGGAAAAGCGCCTGGTGAAGCAGCTGGGAGCACAACATACATCCCATTAACAAAGCTAAACATTATGGAGTTGACGCGGAACGCATTTATGGAAGGTCGTTTTGCAGATCAAGGGGATATAATTGAAACAGAAGCAAAGCACTTATCTCAGGTGCTCTCGCAAGGACAGTATGAGTTTCAAAAGCTATTGCAATACCTGTTGCGCGAAGCGATACGGAATATTCCAGAACATGCTGAAACAAACGATGTTTGGCTTTGCGGTCAGTATTGGCCAAATCGTGGTGAAGGCGAAGCAGAGATTGCAATTCTTGATGAAGGTATTGGCGTATTTACAAGTCTAACAAAAAATCAAATCCACCGAGGGTATATTTCTTCAAATGAAGATGCCTTACGATGGGCGTTGAAGCCCGGAGTATCGACTTCATTCCATCCAGCTGCAGGTCAGAGAAGCAAAGATGTTTGGGCGAATTCTGGCTACGGACTTTATATGATAAGTGAGCTTTGTAAAACGACAAATGGGTGGTTTACTTTTGTTAGTGGTGATGATTGCTTGCGTGTATACCCAGATTTATCCAGTATTTATAAAGCACATTTCCAGGGCACAGCGCTCGGAATCCGAGTAAGACCGTCTAAAATTCTAAAATGTCAAACCATTATAGATAATGCGAGAACAAAAGGCGAGTTAGAAGCAAGGTCAATTCGGAATGCGTTTAAGGAAGCGTCAATTCCGTCAAAGGGATTGCTACGGTAAACGGATTTCTGGCTATAATGCAAAACAAGCGGCGCATCGAAACCGGTGCGCCGCTGCTTATTTTTGGTCAAAACTATCCTTTTTTCCGTCGGTTTGCGAACGATGCTTCGAGCCATGCTTCGTATTCTTCGACTGTAATCTTGCCATCGGTGCAATCGTCACGCATGCGAAGCGCCTGATACTTCCATTTCCGGAAATCAGCTTCTTTGATCTGGCGTACCTTTACGCGGGCGGCATAGCGTTTGTAGTACTTGTTGTACAGCGCGATCGCCTTGTTGTCAGCAGTCTTGGCTTTATAGTTTTCGATCGCTGCAAGTTCCTGACAGGTGCGTGTGACGCCTTCCGCGATACGGTCGCAGTAATTCGTATCGTAGTTGCCCTTCATAATGAAATACTTCCCGCAGCGTTTGCATTTGCGGAAGCGGATATCTTCTTCCAACATCTTCGTGAATTCCAATTCCAGCATTTCCGCCGCCGTCGATACGTCGTATTGGATGCTCATAAAGGACGGACGATGGAGCAGCATCGCAAGATTCGTCTCCTCTAATCCGTATTTTTCCGCAAATCCTTTTTCTGCGTCGTTCAAATACAATCCGCTTGAAAACGCATACATAATTCTTTTGAGGTATTCATCCCGTGGCATTCCGAAAGGCATACGCTTCGGGCCGCCCGTAGAAGAATAGGAGATCGTCAATTCTTCTCTTCGGTCGAAATTGTTTGGAAGATCGTGTATTCTCCGGTAAATGCGGTATCGCTCGCTGGGATACAGATTACCCAACACGTCGGGATAAAAGTTTTCATCGTAACAGAATTCCAAAAGTTCACGATATTCCTTTTGCAGCGTCAGGAGATAGCTTGCATACTGTTCAAACTTTTTATCTGTATCTTGCTCATAACCGACAAAGCAAGGCGGGAACATGGCAGAGTAGAGGGAAGCATACAGGGCTTCTTCAAGATCGCCACAGGTGCAAACAAAATCAAAATAGCGTTCTACAACGTCCTGCGTTTTATTAAAGACCTTTTCTCTCGATTCCTCGACAGGTTCATTTTCGTCACCGTCAGCGTTTTTTGCATCTCTGTCACGGATAGCACGAAACATTCGAAACAGCGTATACATCGCTTTCATCGGCGTGACGAGATCGGCATACACAAAGTCGAGGATTCCTTCGCCGTAATGGAACTTTATGAGTGTACCGCTGAGCACATCGTTCATCGGATGCCGAATCGGAAACTCAAAATCATCCTTTTCCAATTGTTCTGCCGGAATATCCGAGAAATCAGTCGGATCGTCATAGTGGGATATGCGCTCAATCTGATATTTCTTTTGGAGCTTTGCATACCGTTCCCGTGCTTTGTTGACTTCTTCCTTGCGTGCTTCTTCGTCAAGCGGATCGTTGTTGATGTGAACGCCGGTACGTTTCTCTAAATCCTCGTGATAATCGGCGATCATATCATCCATGGAATAGTCTTCGTGTTCATCATCCATGAAAACACAAATGATCCGGTTTTCAGGATCGAACCGTACCTTGTTATGAAAATAATTCAATATAATGTCTTTCCGACGCTTACGTTGCATTCGATACTTGTCATACGACGTCAGTTCATATTCGGAATAGTCTTTCTGATAGCCCATTTTGTCACTCCCATTTTGGAAAATGTAAATTCGTCTGATTTTGTAAAATTAACATCACCACAAACAACATAATACAAAACTATTGAATTAAAGTCAAGAACCAAATATAATTCTGCGTGGAAAATGATGATTGTAATGATCATCATTTTTCGCTTTTTTGTAAGAACCTTGAAAACTTCATATTGACCGTCGGGGATACGGCAAACAACCGGGTTAGACAGCAAGGTCGCGGGCACAGCCCGCTGCGACAACGTGGTGCAGGGCAGCACAGGAACAGCGACGGTCATGAGAACGGAAACACACGGCGGGACGAATGTCCCACATGGGAAATACAAATCGAACGAATTTATTGAAAGAAATGTGAAATTTTCAGCCATCCGCTTAAAAATCCACCAATTAGAAGTAGAGGGGGGTATAAAGCGCGAAGCCCCCGGCGGGACACCGCGTCCCGCAAGCACCTTGAAAACCGAGTATTGAAGTCCATGACCTCTCTAACCTATGAAGGATTTGTAAACATACGGCAGGACTCCTGAGAAAAAACGCCTTAAATCTGCAATGGGAGTGAGGGACGCAACTTGAAAGCGATCGGAATGAAAAAGTTTACAAACTTTCTTTCCAATTCCTATCGAAAATTTCACCAATGTACAGTGAAAGGAGAATTTGAATGCGACCGGCAAGAGAGAACACCGGTGCAGATACACCGCTTCCCCTGATCAAGGAAGCGCGGAGTTGCCGCTTCGGGACGCCGAGGTGAAAAGCACACATTACACGAACTTGAAAGGAATTCAAACAAATGAACAACAAAACATACCTCAATACACACGAGTTGCCCTTTGCGCTGAGCGTAGAGGAGATGGCGGCATTTCTGGGTATCTCCAGAGTCGGCGCTTACAATCTGAGCCACAGCAGGGGATTCCC
>JAEEGL010775336.1_pt1 | contig 11500 bp, 8 predicted proteins | sample 9134231 | NCBI WGS metagenome assembly JAEEGL01 (sample SAMN16246548, study PRJNA631951) | gut metagenome | biome: gut microbiome; feature: rumen; material: fiber-attached | host: Bos | place: Iran: Karaj | collected 2018-10
ATAATAATAATAATAATATTCAAAATGTTAAAGAAGAATAATTTTTTAAATAATATTTTTATTATAAACAAAAATTAAAATGTTTTTTTTTAATTATTATAAATATTATTAATTAAAAATTTATTTTATTTTTTAAAACATTTTTAAATAAAATTATTTTTCAAAAATTGTAAAAATTTTTATTTATAAAATTTAATCAAAATTTTCATTTTCATTATTAAATTTATTATAAATTTTATTGATATTAAAATTATAATTATTTAAATTAGATTTAAAATGTTTTTGATAAATTTTATTATTTTCTTTATTTTTTTTAGTATAAAAAAAATTCAAAGTTTGAATTCGAATTTTTTTCGCACTTGAAATTCTATTTTTAAAATTTAAAAAATTTGGATCATTTAAATTATCACAAGAATTAAATTTTTGATTATTTTTAATTAAAAAACTTTTTTTATTTCTATTATTAAAATTATTATTAAAATCTAATTTAATTTCATTAATACAAATTCCATTTTTAATTTTATTAAAACAATTTTTAATTTGTTCTTTTTTTTTATCATTTTTCGATTTAAAAATAATATTATATTTATTATTAAAATTCGATTTAGTTTGATTTTTAAAAAAATTAATAATTTCTTTGTCATCAAACGCAATTAAATTATTATTTTTATTATTAAAAGAAATAACATTATTTCTTACAATCAAAGGTTGAAATGAATAAGAATCAATGTTTAATTCATGTCGATTTCTTAATAAATTATTTGAAAATAAAGGAAAAATTTTTGAATTTAAAAGACTTTTTCTGCTATTGTGTGATGTAATAGAATTTTTTAATGATTTTATTTTTTCATTTCGTGAATTTATTTCATTGTTTGTGTTTATTCCGATGCTTCTATGAGAAATTTGATTTGTTGATAAATTTGAAATGAATTTTTTGTGTGATAATAAATCGATTTTTGGAAATGACATAAAAATATTATTATTATTAAAAAATTATTTTTTATTTCTTTTTTTTATTTATTTTAATATTAATGATTAAAATAAATAGTAAATAATTAATATTTAATAATAAAAAATAAAATTTTTATTTAAAAAGGATCATCAACGAATTTAAAATACAATTCATTTTTATCATTTTTGTAATAAATCGTTTTTAAATCGATAATTTCAATGTGTTTTAAAGGTTTATAATTAGGTTGTAAATAAGAATGATTTTTGAAATATAAATTATGTTTATTTTCAATAGTTCCTATTTTTTTTTTTATATTAAATTTTAATCTTCCATCACATTTCGCATCTGAACATCGAAAATAAAAAAAATTTGAATTATTATGATTAAAAGTAGTTCGATTATATCGAAAATTTTTTCCGTTTTCATCGGGAATAAAATAAGCTTTATAATATTTTTTTTTGTTTATTTCTTTATAATTAAAATTCGATAAATTACTATTTTGATTTTTTTCATTTTCTTTGGTTAAATTATTATTTTTTGTTTCTTCGATTTTTTCATTTTCATTATTAATTTCATTATTTTCATTATTATTATTATTATTATTTAATTTTGAAGTATAAATATTACATTGAATAAATTCTTGATCGTTTTGTAAAATATTATTTAATTCTTCAGAAATTGTTCTTTTTCTTTTTAATAAATTATTTTCTTTAATTTGATTTTCTTCTTTTTCTTTTAAAAATTTATTTTCAATTTGATTTTTATTTTCTTTGTCATATAAATCAATTAATGTTTTTGTAATATTATAAGAATTTCCATAATTAAAAAGAGCTTCTAAAATAGATTTTAATTGTTTTTTATTATTAATATTATTAAGAAAACTTTCAAGAATTTCATTAAATGTAAATTTTGTTTTTAATTTTTGTAAAATGTACAAAGAAAAATAATTTTTATCCATTAAAAAATTGTTTTTTAAATAAAAATTTGATAATATTTATAATAAAAATAACCCAAAAATTTAAGATTAAAAATTTTTTATAATTTTTTAATTTTAATCTTTATTAATTAATTAATATTAAATTTATAAAAATAATTTAATAATGTTTTAATTTTTCAATTTTTTCTTCAAATTCTAATTCTTTTTTTTCTTTTTTTAATTCTTTATTAATTTCAATTTCTTTTGTTTTATTTTCAAATTTTACTTTCCATTTTGTAATTTCATTATTTAAATTTTCAATTTTGGGCAAACAATTTAATTCATGTTCGTTTTTAATTTTAGTTAAATTTTCTATTTTTTCATTTAAAAATTTTATTGTTTCGTCTTTTTTTTCAATAATAATTTTATTTGTGTTTTCGATTGTGTTTTCAATAGATTTTGAAATAGAATTTTTTGTTTCTTCAATTATATTATTAAAATTATTACATAAATTTAATAATTTTTCATGAAAATTAAAATCGTTTTTTTCAAATAAATTTTTAATATGAGAAAAATTATTATTAATATTATTAATTTTTATATTTAAATCTGTTTTAATTTCATTGAAAATATTTAAAATATTTTCATTTATTTCATTTTCTTTTTCATTTAAATTAATTTTGTTATTTATTATTGAAAAATTATCAGTTTCAATTATTGAAAAATTTTTAATTATTTTTTCTTTTTCGAAATTGAAATAATTTGAAGAAATTAATAAATTAATAAATTTATTATTTTTATTTTGATTATTAAAATTTACAATTAAATTTTCTTCTGTTTCTTTATTAATTATTTTATTTATAATTTCATTTTTTTCATTTATTGTTTGTTGATATTCTTTAATATTATTATTTAAAATTTTAATTCGATTTTCTAAAATTTCATTTTCATTTTTTAATTTATTATAATTTTCATTTTCATTTTCACATTCAAATTTATTATTATTATTATTATTTAACATTAAAATATTATTATTTTCATTATTAAAATTTTCTTTCAATTTTAACATTTTTTCATCAAAATTTTTTTCATCTTCGAAAAATTCATTTTTTTCACTCAAATCAACATCAAAAAAAAAAGGATGTTTAACAACATTTTCTAATTTCATTCTTTTTTCAGGCTCAATTTTTAATAAATTAACAATCAAATCTTTCAAAATCGGTTCAACATCATTATCAAACGGAACCAAAAATTTTTCCCTAAATTTTTCATTATAAAAAACATTCATATCATCAAAAGGAACATTACCAATAAAACATTCATAAATTACAATTCCAATCGCCCAAACATCAATTTTTTCATCATAATTTTTCCCAAGCAACATTTCAGGTGCTAAATAATTCAAAGTTCCACAAAAAGTTTTTCTATCTTCATTTAAAACAGTCGCTATTCCAAAATCACATAAAATCGCATTGTCATTGTCATCAATTAAAATATTATCTGCTTTAATGTCTCTATGAATGATTTTTTTTGAATGCAAATAAATAAGCGCGTTTATAATTTGAATTAAATATTTTTTTATTATGTTTTTGTTTATTAAATGTTGATATTTATTATTTTTGTGTAATAAATTGTATAATTGACCGTGTTTACATAAAGGTAATAAAATATATAAAAAATCGATGTCTTCGAAAAATGTGATTAATTTTAAAATATTTGGATTGTTTAATGAAATCATTAATTTTAATTCTTCGTTTAAATTTAATATTTGCTTTTCGTCTTTTAATGAATTTTTATCTATTATTTTTAAAGCATAATATTTATTTGTTGGTTTGTATTTCACTTTGTAAACTGAACATGAACCTCCGGTGCCTATTAAATTATTTTCGGTGTAGTCAAAATCTGAAATTGAAATTGGATAATTTTTAATTTCGGGATTTTTTTCTATTTCGAAATTTATTATTTTGTTATTTGACATAAATAATTATTTTTTTTTAAATAAATTTTTTATTATTTTTATGTTATTATAATTTATAATTATTTTTCTTATGAATTTATATTAAATTATTTTTATTATAATAAAAATGAATTCGTATGGAATGTTTAAAAATAAAAATAAAAAATTTATTGATATTGATAAAAATTATAATAATCTTTTGTTGAGTATATTTAAAAATAAATACATTAATCATAAAAAGGATAGAATAATAAACCAAAAAAAAAACATAAATTATATTTTTTCAAATTATAATAAAAATTCTCATAATAAGGAAAGTATTACAAAAACTTTAAGTGATAAAAATTTAAATTCTTCTTATTTAAAACCTGAATTAAAAGATTTAATTTCAAACAAAAAGAAAAAATCACGAAATTTAAACACAGAATTTTCTCAATCATTTAAAGCATTTGATTCACTAAAAAACAAAACAAAAAATAACATTAATTATTTATTAAAAACAATCGAATATGAAAATAAAAACAATAATAATATTAATTTATTATCAAAAACTTTAAAAAAAAACACAATTTTAAACACAATAAATTTAAATCAAAGAAATTTTTATAATAATAACATTTTTAAATTATATTCACCAATTAAATATAATAATAATAATCAAAATATTTCAACAATAAAATCAGAAAGAAATTCATCAACAAATAAAAAATATAATTTATCTAAAATAATAAACAATTCAAATTCAAAAAATGATAATAAATGTATAATAAAAAGATACCCAAACAATGAAATAGAAAAATTTAGTATTGGATTTAAAGTTTCTCCTTATTTATAAATTTTATATATAAATTAATTAATAATAATTATAATATTTTTTTTTTTTGAGTTTTATAATTAAATTTATATTAAAATAAAAATTAACTTTTATTTGTTTTTATTGATTTTGATAATCTTTCTGAATTTGAATTTAAAGATTCGCTATTTAAATTATTATTGTTTGTAAAAATAAAATCTTCTGAAATGTCTTTTATTTTATTTATTAATTCTATGCTTTGATTTTGTAAATTTTCACAATAAATATCAAAATCTTCTTTTTTTTTTTGTTCTTCTAAAATTTTTTTTAATAATTCGTTTTTTAATTTTAATTTTTTTTCATATTCAATTTGTTTTTTATTTTCTATTGATTTTGCTCTTTCTTTATTAATTTTAATTACATTATTGTGTCTTTTATTTAATTTTTCTTTTTCTTCTTGTTTAAATAAATTATAATTTTTTTTATATTCGTTTCTTAATTGATGAATAATATCAAAATTTTTTTGTTGAACATTTTTTCGAAAATTTTTTAAAATTTTGTCTCGATTGTCTTTAAATAAATTATTTTTTAATTTGTGTTCTTGTAAATTTTTTTCTTTTAAAATTTTATTTTTCATTAATAATTCTTTTTCTTTTAAATTATTAAATTGAATTTTTTCTTTTTTTTCTAAATTTTTTAAAAAAATATTTTTTTTGTCAGAAATTTTTTTTTCTTCTTTTGATAACATATTAATTTTATTTGATAAAATATTAAAATCATTTTCACTTTGTTGCCGAAAATTTTTGTATTTAAAATATTCTTTGTATAAATTTAAAATTTCGTTTTCGATTAATGAATTTTTATTAAAATCTTTTTCTGAATTGCTCTTAATAAAAATATTATTCATTGATGAACTTGAATAATTTAATTTATTTTCGAAATTATTTTGATTTTTACTATTATTTAATTCAGAAATAAAAATTTTTGAATTATTTTTATTTTTTTTATTTTGCTGATAATTTGAATTAATTCGAGAAGTTTTTGGTGTTTTTGAATAACGTGCTTTAGTTTTTGTAATAATTTTTGGAGTTTTACTAAAATTTATATTATTATTATTATTTTCTTCTTTTGAATTTTCATTCATTATTTTTTAATTATTTTTTATATTCATAAAAAAATATTAAATATTAAAATTAAAGAAAAATAATTTTCATTAAAATATTAATTAATATTTGTAATAATAATTTAATGTGTAATTTTTTAAAATTTTTCATTGAATTATGTCAACCTAAAATAGAACAAATAGACAATCAAGAACAAATTAATAACGAAATTATTAGTAATGACATTCAAAATAAAGATACAAACATTTATTCTTATAATAACGATATTAATAATATTCTTTTAGAAGGAAATAATTTAATAATTCAAAATGAATCTGGAAATTTATTTAGAGATGACATTATTAAATTAAATGAAAGAGGATTAATAAATGGTAATAATAAAATTTCGGGCATAACAAAATTTGGCCCAAATAAATTATATGAAAATAATGAACCAATTAATGATTATATTTTAAATTATAATAATTCAATTGATAGTTTATTTACAATAAAATTTAATAATGAAAATAAAAAATATTTTATTTATTCTGACACTTTAAATGAAAATAATTCGGATTTAAATTTATTTTTAAAAATAACAAATAAATTAAAAATTATTGATAAAGATTATTACATTAGTTTAGGAGAAATTCATTTAAAAATTAATGCTAACGAAAATGATAGTGAAAAAATTAATATTTTAATTACTTATGAAGATAATATATCAAAAGAATATAATTATGATAAAACTAAGAAAAAAATTACGATTGGAAGAGAAAATTGTGACATTCCTTTAATGAAATTAAATTATAGTAGAATTCAATGTACAATTATTTTTGATGAAAATGAAAATTGTTGGTTTTTTTATGATGGAAATGGAGAAAAAGAAAGTATGAATGGTAGTTGGATATTTTTGAATTTTAATTGGGAAATTAATGATAATATTATTTTAAGAATTGGAGCAAATATTTTTAAAATTTTATTGGAAAATGAAAATAATATTGATAATAATAAATAATTTATTTTTAAATTATTATTTTATTATTTATTTTATTAATAATTGAATTTTTTATATAATTTTAATTGACTAATTTCTTTGTCATTTAATGTTAAATTTTTTTGATTATAAATTAAATTTAAATTAATGTAATTTTTTGAATTATTATTATTTTTTAATTTTAATTTTAAATTTTCTTTTAGAATATTATTAATATTTTTTTCTTTTTTTTTTCTTGCTTTTTCAACAAAAGGCGATAAATAATTGCATATTAATCTAATTGTATTTGTTCTATTATTTATTATTTCTAATTTTTTAATAAATTTTTTATTTTCTTTATTTTTTTCTTGAAATTTATTGAAATCTGTTAATGTTAAACAATTTTTATAATAATTATTATTATTTTTAAAATATCGAAAACTTGTTTTTTTATTATGAAAATGTAATTTATAATATTTTAAAAAAGAATCTGATTTTTCTAAATTATTATTATTATTTAATTTAATATTATTTAATTTTTTATTAAAAAGAGATTTTTTATTTTCTTCAAAAGATTTATTATTCAAGCTAAAAGAATTTAAAATAAATTTTTTATTATTATTTTGTTGATTTTTATTGATTTTAATATTGTTTAATTTATTTTCTATTAATAATTTAGAATCATTTGAAGAAATTGTTGTTTCATAATTATTTTTATACGATAAAGAATTTAAAACATTTATTTTAGGCAAAACTGGTTTTAATTTTTTGTATAAAAAAAAATTATTTGTTAGTATTTTATTTCTAATTGAATTTTTATTATTATTATTAATATTAAATCTCAATTCGAAATTTGAAAATTTATTTAACATATATTTTATAATTAAATAAAAAAATTATATTAATATTTTAATAATAAAATTAAATTATATTTTTTACATTTTAAATTCATTTATATTATTATTATTTCTTTTTTTATTTAAATAATTATTTTCATTGTCTTTTTTAATTGTTTTTTGATTTTCTTCCTCATTTATTAATTTTTCATTTAATTCTAATTTTTTATTACTTTCATCTTTTTCATTCCAAAATTTTAATAATTTTTTTTTATATTTTTCAAATATTTCACAAGCTCTTTCAAATTTATAATTATTTTTACATATAACTTTTAAATAAAATTCTCTAAAAACTTCTTTATGATTTAAATTATAATTCATTAATTTTTTAAAACATTTATCTTCAAAATTTGGATTATAAAAATAAATTTTTTCAAAAGGATTTTTATCTTTATAACCCATATCAATAGAAATAACAAATAATTCAATGTCATCTTTAGTTAAATAAAATTCATCTTTTGGATTTTCAATACTTAAAAAATCTTCAATTTTCGGCTTAAAATAAACACCAATAGGAAATAAAATTTCCCCAACAAATTTATAAATTTTTCTATTATATAAATCATATATTATATTTTTTGCTTTTAAATAATTATGATGTTCTTTACATTCTTCTTCATCAAAATTTCTTATAATTTGAATAATATCATCATCTAAATTTAAAAATTTTTCTACATCATTTATACATTCTTCTAATTTAAAATATTCATTTGTATAAAATAAAGCATCTCTTATCATACTATCAACACATAAATGTTTATTATGCTTATAAACTTTTTTATGTAACATTTCTCTTGAAAGAAAAATACTTTCCAAAGCAAAAGAATTCTTTTCACTAAAACATATTTTATTATCTATTATATTTATATCATTATAAACTCGCTTATAATCAACGGATAAATTAGATATACCTAAATGATATATATCTCTTACTATATAATCAAATTTATCTACATCTATACTATTTAATTTATTTGCTACGATTTGATATATAAAACTATAGTCTTCTATAATAGAACTTTTTACGTTTGAATCGGTTAAAGGCACTCCAGTTATTAAAGATGATATTAGATGTATCATTTCTTTATCTATTTCTTCTATGTTGTTGTTATCTATTAGATATTCTATTATGTTTTTTGAAAATATTTCATGGTCAAAGACACAATTTAAATTTAATCTATTTAAAATTGTATTAAATAAATGAGAAAATGGTCCGTGTGCGATGTCATGACATAGACCTGCTATACTAACTGAATTAATTATATATTCTATTTCATTATTATTATTTTTTATATTTATTTTTTTAAATATTCTTTTTATTAAATCTTGAGATAAAAATCCTGTTCCAATGCAATGTTCAAATCTCGTATGATTTCCTCCGTTAAAAATATAACAAACTGTACTTAATTGTTTTAATCTTCTTAATCTTTGGAATTCAGATGTGTCTATAATTTCCCATAATTTTGAGGGAAAAGTTATGTAATCATGAATTGGATCAAAAATTATTTTTGAGTTTATGTTATTATTTATGTCAAATAAAGAATTTTTGTTTATGTTTTGATTTAAAGAAAGATTTGAATAGAAACCTTCATTATGAATTAAAGGCGATTGAGATGGATTAATATTTGATAATATTGAATTTTGAGAAAAATTTATTTCATTTGAATTGTAATTCATTTATTATAATTTAAATTTTATTTTTAATTTGAAATTTAAAATCAAATATTAATCTATATTAAAAAAAAAAACAAATATTATTATTTAAAATGATAATATTAGTTAATAATTATTAATAATTAAATATTAATTTTAATAATCACTATAATCTTCACTTTCACTTTGATTATCATCTTCTTCTTTATAAACATTAGAATCTTCATTTTCAAAATTTTTTCTTTCTTTTTCATATCTAATTTTTTCTTTTTCTTTTCTTTCTTTTTCTAATTGTCTTTGTCTTTCATCTTCTTTCATTTTTTCATATAATTCATGATTTTTAATTTTAGGAAAATCATATTTATATTTTTTTAAATTATTTATAGAATTTTTATTTTTTCTTACAGTTTCATTAAATAATTCAAGAACTTCTTTATAAACATCATTTTCATTACGTCCTTGAGGAAGATTACTATTTTTTCGACTAAGAAAACTTTTTAAATGACTATTATTTTTTTTATTATTTTTATTTGATTTTGGAGCGATTATTTGAATATTATAAAATTTTATATATTTTCTACAGATGTAAAATAATATTTCAAAAAATTCAAATTTAATCATTTCATTATTAAATATGTTTTTTAAATCATAAAATAATTTTTGTTTATCTTCGTTTTCTTCTTCTTTATTTGAATTGTTTTCGTTATTTTCTTCTTCATTTTTTATTTTAAATTTTTTTTCTTTGTGATAAATAATCATTAATTCAACAAAATTTAATTTTGAAACGTAAATATTATTAATTTTTTTTGTTCTTTTAATAACTTTATTATAAAAATAATTATATGTTATTGTTTTATCATTATTATTATTTAAATTTTTATTCAAATTAAAATTATTACAATAATAAATATCTTCAAATAAAGAATTTAAATTAATGTAATGAAATTCAATAAATTTTTGAATATGTGAATCATAATTATTTATTTTATTATCAATTACATTAAGATTTATAAAACTCATTGTTGGATTTTTTCTTTTTGCTTTGAAAAAAGATTTTAATATCATAAATAATGTTTTTAATTTCGAACTTAATGAACCTTCTATATCTTTATATTTTATATATGCAACTCTTATTAATAATTCATAAAAAGAACGTAATAAAATTGTGTTTCTTCTATCATGAATATCATTTATTAAATAAAAGGAGTATTTTGATAAATATTCATTATTATTATTTATTTCTTGATTTTCATCTTTATTATTTTCATTTTTTAAATTATTATTATTTAGTTTAATTTGTTCTCTAATATTTTTATTTATTTCATTTATTTTATCACAAATATTATTAGAACTTTCAATTTCTTGTTTATTTTTAAATTCAAAATCTTTTTTATTTTTATTTAAATATTGATATAAATAATCATAAATTTTTTCATCATTTTTTTCTTTAACAACTTCATCAGGAATATAATTCATATTAATATAATTATTTTTATTTCGATAATAAATTCTATCAACATCAACTAAATTAAAATTTTCATCAATTAAACCAACTTCTCTAATTAATTTCCAAAATTTCTCCAAATCTAAACAAAAATATAAATTATTATTATAAATATTATCAAAATCGATATTTTCTTTTTTTTCTTCATCTTTATTATTTTTTTCATTTTTTTCATTATTTTTATTATTATTATTGTTATTTTTATTATTTATAACTTTATTTTCCATATTTGAAGGAGCAATTGTAGATAAACCAATATCAGAGTCTTTAATGTTTTCTCTCCCACAAGCATACATATATAAATGTGTCATTAATGATAAATTTCTTAATAAAACTCTATCGATTTCTTTTAAATCTGATTCTATTGATGGATCTAATTCTATTAAATCAGATATGTCTAATTCTATTTTAATTTCATCTAATTCTTTGTTTATTTTTTCTAATTTTTCTTTTTGATGCTTCTTTTTTTCTTTTTCTTTTTGATGCTTTTTTTCTTCTTTTGAATTTTCTTCGTTTTGATTGCTTTTATTATTTTTGTTATTTTCATTATTATTATTGTTATTATTATTATTATTATTTTGTAAATTAATTAAAATTTTATTTGAAGAAAAATTATTATTTTTTGTATTTTCTGTCTTTTTACTTTTATTTGTTAATAATTCTCTTTTTCGTTTTTCGAAAATATTTTTAAGTTCTAAAATAGTTTCTTCATTGACTTTATTATCTTCTTTAAAGCATCCTTTAAAATAA
>JAEEGL011301301.1_pt1 | contig 11500 bp, 10 predicted proteins | sample 9134231 | NCBI WGS metagenome assembly JAEEGL01 (sample SAMN16246548, study PRJNA631951) | gut metagenome | biome: gut microbiome; feature: rumen; material: fiber-attached | host: Bos | place: Iran: Karaj | collected 2018-10
AGTTGAAGACTCTCCATGAATCCCGACTGGCTGAACGCCTCCGCTGCAGCAATAATCTGATTCATTCCAGAGTTATCACGTTGTACTATTGTTGAATATAACATCTTATTCTTATTTATTGTTTACTTTTATTTTATATTTCCTGCTTTTATACTCTCCTTCCGTCTCAAGGATGCCTTCATCTACTAGTTGCTTGAGGTAGTCACGGGTTCGTGAAGGTTTGAGGCCGATGGCTTTTGAGACAGATTTTGAATCTGAAACACCCTTATCGGCGATAAAATCAATAATTTGTCGCCGATTTTCATTATTTCGATTCAGCTTTTCGCTTTTTGAGTCATTTTTGTCTGCATCCTCTGCTTCCATCGATGCTATCAGTTCAAACACCTGATGCATCTGGCTATATGCCAGTTTGTCCTCGGGTGTGGCCTCGCTCAGCCGGGTTAGATCCTCGGCATAGCCGATGGCCCTCTGCATGTCTCCATGCTCTGTCAGGTACTTATACAGATTGTTTTTCCGGAAGTAGCAGGCAGTCTTCTCGTATCCTGGCATATATCGTTGTAGGTCGGGCAACACGTCCTCGTAGGTTTCATAATGCTTGGTTGAAAGCTGAGGTAGGAAATGAAGCAGGAACCAGAACTCGGTACATGGGTTGGTCTCTATCCAAATCACGTTGCGGCTGCTGCTTTTCTTCAATTGCTGATAAGTTGCCATTTCCTTTGGCAAACGGAGCAGACGGTCCATGTCCACGAGGCATACCACATAGTCGGTCTCGCGCTTGACGTAATCTGCTGCCAGTTTCGCCATGTGCGGTATGTCGGAATGCTGGGGAAAGTCGGGTGCCACTTTGAATTTGTAGCGACGGGCTATGCGCAGGGTCTCGAAGTACCACCATTCCGTTTCTCCTTCGCCTATGATTGCAATACTCTTCTTTACTGCCATCGTCAGCTATTCTGTTTCAAGGTAAATACTTCCGAGGAAGGGCAAATCCACCAGTTTGCCCTGTTTGTAAGCATTGTATGGGTTCATCGTCTTGTGCAGACCGAGCGACGAGAGGCGTTTGATATGGGTAGCGCCCACATCACTCTTGTCGGTAAACCACACCACGTCACGACGGATGAAGTCTTCGTTCAGCAAGTTGATGTCGTGGGTGGTCATCAACAGTTGCGACGAACCCTCGCTGTTGGCCAAAAACAGTTTGATGAAATAAGCCAGCAGTTCATAGTGGATGCTGGTCTCTATTTCGTCGATGGGAATGAAATTGTTCTCGTGCAGCGTGTAGTACAAGACAATGGACATGCCCAGGAACCGATGTGTACCTGCAGACTCCAATCCCTCATGCAATTCGTATTCTCCATCATCGCCCGTATGGCTGAATATGATGTCGTCGTGCTTGATGGTGCCACGGCGCAGCATCTCGATCTTGGCCTCCTCGGGTATAGGCGCACTTTTGATAGTCTTCTCCATTTCAGGAGTGATAGACTCTTCTCGCTCGTCAAGCGTCATGTCGACGATATTGAAATCGCTGGCTTTCAACAACTGCAGCAGGAATCGTTTCTTCTTGCCGTCTTTGTCGTTCTTGAGTTCGTTCTTCACATCGAACGACAGATAATCTCGTGGAGTCAAGACATTCTGAATGCCTGAAAGGAAGAAATCAAACACATCGTTCAATTTTGAAACGTGAGCGTTCGATTGTCCGAAGGCAGCCATCACCGTACAGTTGTTGGTGGTATTTCCCACTATGGCGCGCCTGGTATCGCGGTCGATGCCGGCCTTGTTGCCAAATGTAACCTCCGTATGGTCCGTCTCTGGCTGATAGATGCGCTTATAGAGCGTGGTCGGGCGAACGCTGGTATATACTAGTAGCGACTCATCGTAGATTCGCTTGCTGTCGAATTCAAGACTGAGCACATATTTTTCTCTGTTTAGCCAGAAAGACATCTGCATGAGCGAATGTTCATCCCTGCTACGTTTGTCAAGCAGGAAAGGAAAGTAGCCCATGCCATCGTTTTTCGATTCCGGCTTGTCAAGCATCACATTGCGGAAGTACGACAGAGCCTTGAGCAAGGTAGTCTTACCGCTGGCATTGCTACCATACACGATGCCAATCTTCAGCAATTCAACCCCATCAGCCACTTGATGCAGGTATTGGGTACGCATCTTGTCATCATTTGTCGGCACAAAACTGATAGTCTGCCGCTCCCTGATGCTGTAGAAATTCTCTACTTGAAACTCCTGTATCATATACGTTGCAATTTATTGGTTGTATTTTGAGTGCAAATATACTATAAAAAAGTTAAAACTCAAAACGTATGTCTGAATTTCGTGAAAAACACACGAAATTTAAGATTAAATAACCGTCCTGTATCTTTCATGGTCTGTTAATCGGCGAAACGCTTGCTTACTGCCTTTTTATTATACGATGTGTATTTACAAGGACGTTTTGGCATAATCTCTGGTTCTCCTGCGTGTTGGCCTTTATTTATACAGGTTACACCTTCTTCCTTATGCCCATGTAATCCATGCACGAACAGAAAGACTTTCTTGCTTGTTGCACCTATGAGCAGGTGCCGCCTGATTCATCACTTCATTATTTTTAGCTCCATTTCTCTACCTGCCCATTCTTCCCCATCTATCATATAGGTGTCCGTACCTATAAACAGAAACCCTACAGATGCATAGCAATGAAGGGCTGTCGGATTATTGTCAAAGACGCCCAGCGTTATCCTTTCAGCACCAAATTCATCTTCCGCCTTCCGGATAGCCAGTTGGAGCATTTGCTTGCCATAGCCCTTGCCTCGCAGTTCGTCATCGACAATCACGAAACCGAAGCGCACCAGGGTTTTGTCTTCTGACGGGTGTCTCAACAGGATATGCCCGATGATGGTATCCCCGACGGTAGCCGTAAAGGGATACATGTTGTCGCCGCTGTATTGCTTCATCATATCCTCCGGCTGTGCAGGGAAATCCTTATACCTATCGGCACTCCAAAGGCGGAATGCCTGTCTGTCCTTGCACCAGCTCAGTATCGTCTCTGCATCGTCTGGATGGAATGGCTGGAGCTTCATCTGTTTCAAGTTGCTCATACGTTCCGTTCTCCTCCCAGATTCTTCTTCGCCTCGGCACAGTTCTCCCAGATAGCGCCAACCTTTCTGCAGGTGTTCTTGTCCGGGCAATCGGCACAGGTTTCATAGCCCTTGGCGGCTACACATTGATGCACCTCGCACAGATGACTGCAGAAGTAGAACTTGGGTCCTTCTGCTCGGCAACCTGTACAATTGATACTCTCTGGTGTAATCTGATCGGTGTGATTCATCTCGCACCATTTCTTTGCTACCTCGACGCGCATCTTGTCGTCGTTCTTCATCGTGGCGATGCGAGCCTCACAGGTCGCGCAGTTGATGCCACAGCATGCAATCATTTTATCCATACTACAGAGTTGTTGAAGTTCAAAGAAATAAAAGTCTGTCCAGCCGGTATTCTCAGCATAGAGATGTTGTTGTCCACGCTGCCCGAAGCCGAGGCGCTCGTAGATTCTGTGGGCAGGCTTGTTCGAGGCGAGCGCATCGAGACGGACGGTCTTCATGCCATTTGCCTGAGCTAGATGAATAGCCTCTAGAATCATCTTAGAGCCGATGCCTTCGCCCTGCCTGTCAGGGCTGACGGCAAGGATGTGGATAACGGCCACTTCATCGTCACCCACTTGCCGCGCCCATTCTATCGCATGATATTCCTCGCCCTGATACATCGTGACAGCCATCGCCCCGACGATGCCGACATCCTCACGATATAGATACATGCTCCCCTCCTCAATATAAGTCCGGATGCTTTTTTCCGTTGGATGCTTGCCTTTGCTCCATCGGGCATGGAGGGCCATGTCGGGCGTATGTGTCGTCACATCATCATAGAAGGCGATGATGCCGTCAAAGTCATGTTGTGTTGCTCGTATTAATCTCATGATGTTAATGATTATAGAGTTACATTCGTGCTTTCTGCTTGTCGCCGGCACCACGTCCGCGATACTTCGAACGGGCCTCGTTGAACTTCCACGTCAGGTCGAGGATGAAGGTGCGGCGGGCGGGATTGTTGGTGGCGAGGTCGCGATAGCCGAAGATGATGGCCACGGTCTTGTTGGTGTTGAAGAGGTCGATGCAGCGCAGGTCGGCAGTCAGCGTGCCCAGGCTGCGGAGCGTGATGTCTTTCTGGATGCCGAGGTTGCCAACGATGCGGGGGCGGGTGATGCGGAAGTTGTTGTACTCTCCCTTCGTGGCCCATTCCATGTCGGCACTCAGACGAAGGGCGTGGGGCAGTTCGATGGTGTTGCGCCAGGAACCGTTGAACCAGGGCTGGGAGAGGGTGACGACCTCGCCCGCGGCTGTGGGCGACTTGTAGTTCTGGAACATGGCCACAACTGCCCATGTTGGATGCCAGCAACCGATAGTTGGCCGGGCGGAGGCGATGACGGTGAGACGGTCGTAATCGTCCTGACTGTTGATGGGGCGCACGAGGCTGATGAGCGGGTCGGCGGAGCCGGGATAGGGCTCGGTGGACATGGTGATGGCATCCTTGATGCGGCCGTAGTTCAGCGTCAGGTTGGCCCACTTGTAGGCGGCGTTCAGCACGAGGCTGTGGGTATAGCTGGGCTGCAAGTAGGGGTTGCCGCTCTGGTAGGTATAGCGGTTGATATAGATGGTCGAGCTGGTCAGGTTGGCGTATGGCGGGCGCTCGATGTCGCGGCGGTAGGAGAGTGATAGCTGCACCTTGCCGACGGGGGCGGAGACGACCGCTGTGGGGAACCAGTCACCATAGTTGCGGCAGACTTCATCCTCGCGCTTGCCGAAGTTGAAGTAGTCGTTCGTCAGGTGTTCATAGCGCAGACCCAGCTGGGCGAAGACCTTGCCGAACTGACGACCATACTCTGCGAAGAGGGCAGAAGACTTCTCGTTTATCTCGGTGTCGGTGGCTTTTACGGGTACGGCATCGGTAGCCGTGAAGTCGTAGGCGTCTGTGCGGTGGTTGTACGTGTATTCGCCGCCCAGCGAGAGATTGCCCTTCCAGACGGGATAGCCCAGGATGAGCTTCGTGGCCCAGAAGTTGTTCGAGCTGAGGGTGTTGCTGGTGATGGAGCGGGTGGACGGTTGCTGTGATACAGCAATAGACGGGACGGTGGTGGTTAATTCCTTCGTGATGCCTGGCGACTGGGTGTCGTCGAAGAGGCCGTCTATGTTCAGGTCGATGCTCAGCTGGCCCAACTTGCCGTTGTAGTAGGCGTTGAAGATGTGCTTCTTGAACTCTTCTTCCTGGGTGATGTCGCTCTCTGAGCGTTCCACATAGTTTCCGTTCTCAAAGTTGTTGGTATAGAACATGCCGCTGTACTTGCCGCTGGGATGGCGGTCGTATTTGTAGTAGGCGCCGAGACTGTGGTTTTCGTCCACCATATAGTTCACCTGCAGCTGCGGCGACCAGCCTTTCCAGGTGTTCTTGGCCTCCTGCGTACTGATGCCCTCAATTTTATCTTTCCCTGCATAGTAGGTCAGCGTGTTGTCCTGAAACGACTTGCTGTGACCGTAGCTGCCTGCCCAGAACGAGGCGGTGATGTCGAGTCCGCCCGTGCGATAGTTTACGTCGAGGTTGTTGGTCGCTGAGAGTCCGTACTGATACATGCCTTCGGCGCTATCCTGAAACGAGAATCCTTCGCCTTGTGCCTTCTTGAGCGTGATGCGCACGACGGCTCTCGTGGAGGCCTTATAACGGGCACCGGGGTTCTGAACCACATCCACATGCTGAATCTGGTCGGAACGGAGTCGAGAGAGTTCCTTCATGTCCTGCACCCGGCGCCCGTTGATATACACTTCGGCATCGCCGCGCCCGATAACCTTCACGGCCCCGTCGCGCTCTGCCTCCAGGGATGGAATCTTCGAGAGGGCATCGCTCACCGTGCCTGCCTTCTCCAGAATCGTTCCTGCCACGGTCGTGCGCATGGCATCGCCCTTGGCCCGAGTCTTTGGCAGGCTGCTCTTCACCACGATGCCATCCAGGTGTTGCGTCTGGTTGTACCATAGTGTAGTATCCACCGAAAGACTGTCGTTCTGAGCGAATGCTGTGGTACACATCATCACGGTCATAGCCAGTACGGCTAAATTCTTGATACTTACACCACCAAGGAAATTACTGGCAACAATATGCAGACAGGGCATACCGTCCTTGACGTTACGGTTCGTCTCATTGCTTACTCCGCCGATGAAACTGCGGCTCTTCGTCTCGACATTCAGCGAATCGGGCACTATCAATTCCACGCCGCCCATGAAGGTGTGGATGTCTATCTCCTCGTCCTCCGTGATGACTGCCTCGCGCAAGTCCAGGCGGAGTCCCCCGCAGAAAGTGTCAAGTCGGGCTCCGTGGAACGGCTCACCTTTATATATATATTCATCGCCGCCGTAGTGAACCGAACAGCAGATGCGCTTGCCCTCTTCCGTAGGTGGAACAGGTCGCTGCAGCCATTGGCTTGGGTCGCGTCGATAACTGTCGATTACAAGATGTACCCCGACATATAGCAAAACGAATATGCTGAAATACATGGCCCATCGGCCTTCCGACATGGTTTCAAACCATCTCCAATGGAGAATGCCCCACAGAGTGGCCAACTTCAACAGAGCAGCCACGATAAAAATGCTGCCAATAACAGTTCTTCTTTTCATAACCTCATTAAAACATTTGATAGTTGTTGCACGATTGCGAGTGCAAAATTACGCAGGTGCAGCATATCCCGCAACTTTCTGGGATATCCTGCATGGAAATGTGACGAATGGCAGGTTCGCGTGACGAATGGCAGTCAATCTGTTACGAAACGCATGTGCTATCTCGATTTATTTTCGTACTTTTGCACCCGATATGAACGGAATTCAAAAAGAGACTCTTAGGGTACGCATCATCAGCGTCGGCATAACCTGCCTTGCCTTTGTCGTGTTCAAGCCTATTGGCTTAGACGCGTTAGGACTGATGCTGTATCTGCACTTCTTGGCCATTTGGCTGCTTGGGGTCGGTGTCTGTTATGTCACAGAGGGTGTCGTAACCCATATCCTGGGCATGCCGACATCGCTTGACAGGGGTGTTGAGTATATTATCCGCCGCAATTTGTGGTTTCAACTGATTAATACGCCCTTGGAGGCACTTTTTATCTGCGCCTACCTCCATTTCCCCCATGAGCAGCATAGGAGCCTCAGATCCGTTGACGTGGAAAGGAATCCTTCAGGCTATCCTGCTTCTGGCTTTCTGCTCCTTCATCATCGGACTCTATTGGCGATATAAATTTCGTACAAGATTTCTGGCATTAGAGTTGGAGGAGACACGAGAATTGAACAGCCGGCTTCAACTGTTGCAGAAAGAGACTGAAAAACGTGTGAAGAAATACGAGGATGAAAAGGCTGGTTTAGTCACATCCATAGAGCAGCCAGACGACATCATCCTCACGGGTTCTACCAATGAGAAAGTCATGCTTTCCGTCTCCCGCCTATTGTATATAGAGGCGGTTGGCAATTATGTCAAAGTGGTTTACTGGCTTGAGGGTAAGGTTCGTTCAGACATGCTCCGCGCCACATCGAAACAGATGGAAGAAACGCTGCATGCCTATCCCATGATAGTACGCAGTCATCGTGCTTTCATTGTCAACCTCGGCCAGGTGGAACATATTGTTTCGAAGTCTGGCTCTATGCAACTCGTCATGAAGTACAACCATGATGCCATACCCGTCTCCCGCAGCAAAGTTGTAGCCGTCAAGGAAATAATTAAAGGGATTTTGAAGTATTAAGAAAAGGAGCACCCAAAACTGTTGGATGCTCCTTTGCAAAATAGATAGGATGGGTGAGTGCCCTAAAACTATTCGTGGGGATTACTCTTTGCTCAAACTCTCCTGCGCATTGCGAACGTAAATCCTCGTCATACAGTTCAAGATTACTCGAAGTTTCATTTGAAAATATAAGAAAATAGATAATTTTTATATTTGGAAATGCAAAAACTATTCAAATCTTTGTAGTTTCAAATGTAAATTATTAACTTTGCACCAAAATCCTGATAAAGCGAGGACAAAGAAAGTTTACTTTCAACTTGCAGAGCATGAAGGATTTATCTAAATTTTTTAAACTATGGAGTCGATAGAATTACAGCCCCTTTTCAACAATTATCATCGTAAGATTGCCAGAATAGACTTGCGGTTTAAACGTTACCTGTACGACCAAATCAATTGGAGCGCCAGGATTATCAGCATCAAGGGCGCGCGTGGCGTGGGAAAGACCACAATGCTCTTGCAACATATTCTTGAAAACTATGAGGACATCGACAAGACGCTCTACGCTTCGTTGGATGATTTGTGGTTTGCCACTCACTCCCTGATTGATTTGGTGGATTGGGCAGACCAGCATGGTATGCAAAGATTATACCTTGATGAAGTGCACAAATATGAAAGATGGAAGGAAACGCTGAAGAATATCTACGACAGCTATCCCGACATGAGCATTGTCTATACCAGCAGCTCGCTGCTCATCATGGATAATGCCACGGTTGACCTTTCACGTCGGCAGACTGCTTATACACTTTACGGATTGTCATTCAGGGAGTTCCTGGCATTTGAGAATGTCCTTCAATATCCTGCCATAGCTCTTGAAGACCTTTTGCAGAACCATGTTCGCCATGCTATGCAGATTGTGCAGAATGTGAAGATGGCATCCTACTTTGAAAATTATCTGGAGCATGGATACTATCCTTTCTATCGTGAGGTGGGCGAAGATTTTGCATCTCGGTTGAGGGAAATTGTATCTGTGGTTATCGATAGCGATTTACCTGCCGTAGAGAACATGACGTTTGAGACCATCCAAAAGGTGAAAAAGCTGGTGATGATTATCAGCGAGCGTGTTCCTTTTGAGCCCAAGATGTCTGACCTTTGGGCGCAGTTGGCTACCAATAACGAGTTGGGGCTGCGTATGCTTTATGCTCTTGACAAAGCACAGATTCTGGCCTTACTTACCTCGAAAGCGAAGAATTACAAATTCTTATATAAGCCCGACAAGATCTTCTTGGGTAATACGAACTTAATGCATGCGCTATGTCCTGTGGTGAATAAGGGTAATGAACGAGAGACATTGTTTTGCTGCCAGTTGCAGGTAAATAATGATGTGAAGCATCCTCTCAAAGGTGATTTCCTGGTTAATGACAAGTATCTATTTGAAGTTGGAGGAAGGAAGAAATCGTTTGAGCAGATAGCAGATGTTCCCAACAGCTTCCTTGCCGTGGATGATACTGAGGTCGGCCATGGCAATCGTATACCTTTATGGCTCTTTGGTTTTACCTATTGATTAATCTACAAACGTCACGAGGTCAGAATATATACGATAACGACGCTTTTACTTTAATATTAAAAAGGAGCACCCAAAACTGTTGGATGCTCCTTTGCAATTACTCGCTTCTCACCATTTACGATGTATGTGCCTATCAGCGATTTCCTTCTGCCCACTTTTGCAGCTCTGCTTTTGTAGCGCGATTCAAGAGTTTACCTTCTTTCCAATTCAGGTTGGGATAGGCTGCTTTCAGGTCTGCACAAGCCATCTTGATGCTGCTGCCGCCAGAGGTGGCAAAGGGAATGACGGTCTTGCCCTTGAAGTCGTAGGCCTCCATAAAAGTGTTGATAATCGTGGGGCAGGTGTACCACCAGATGGGGAAACCTACATACACCACGTCATAGTCCTGCATGTTCTGAAGCTTGTCCGTGATGGCGGGACGTGAGTTCTTGTCCTGCATCTCCACCGACGAACGGCTTTGCTTGTCCTGCCAGTCGAGGTCAGCATCCGTATAAGGCTGTTCGGGCTTGATTTCATGCAGATCGGCTCCTGCCACTTCTGCCAACTGCTGGGCAACGCCCTTGGTCGTGCCCGATGCCGAGAAATAGGCTACTAATGTTTTCTTCATTTCGTTGTTCTCTTTTTGGTTACTTTTACTCTGTGAGCAGGCACTTAGGCTAATAGCCAGCAATGCCGTGAGCATCATTACAATCTTTTTCATAGTTATCTTTGTTTTTTGAATATCAGTTTCATGGTCTCGGGGTCGAGGGGCTTCATGGTGGGCAGTTTCAGGCTCTTCACCATGTGCATCGTTCCCTGCTTGTACTTCTGGAAATGCTCGGTCTTGATGTGGCTCTGATAGGCTTCCTCGGAGGCATAGATTTCGAAGATGCGAATCTGCGTGGAGTCCTCGGCGCTCTGCATCGGAAAGAGGCAGACGACTCCCGGCTCGCGCTCCACACTCAGACGGTCCACCTCGTTGGCAAACTTCAAGTATTCCGTCAGATGCTCCGGATAGACTTCGATTTCTGCCAGTCGCACAATCATCGTCTCTTGTGCCACAGCCGTTGCGGATAGCACCAGAGCGAAAAGCATGATAGTAAGTTTCTGTTTCATCTTTGCTGATATTATTTGTTTTTACTAGCAGCCACCCAAACGGGTTCCTCGTTCATCACGGGTTTGTTCACGGCCATGACGCCGGAAAGATTGTGCGGCACGTAGGGCTCTTCCAGATAGCGGATGTCGTCTGCCGAAAGATGAACGTCGAGCGACTTCACGGCACCCTCGATGTGGTGCAACTTTGTGGCTCCTACGATGGGCGACTCCACCTTTGTCAATAGCCAGACCAGCGCTATCTGCGTCATCTCCACGCCGTAGCGGTCGGCCAGTTCCACCACGCGCTCCACGATGCGGTTGTCCTGCTCGGCCGTGCTGTCGTACTTGAAGTGCATGAACGAATCCTCCTGCTGCCGCTTCGAGGTCTCGCCCGGTCGCTTGGCCAGCTTGCCGGAAGCCAGCGCGCTATAGGGAGTCATGGCGATGTTTTCTTCACGGCAGAAGGGGAACATCTCGCGCTCCTCTTCGCGCATGATGAGGTTGTAGTGGTTTTGCACGCTGATGAACTTCGCCCAGCCGCGTCGTTCGGCCAGCGCATTCATCTTCGCCACTTGATAGGCATAGGCATTGGCGATGCCGATGTAGCGGGCCTTGCCCGAGCGCACGGCCTCGTTCATGCCTTCCAGAATTTCCTCAGCGGGCGTCTTATAGTCCCAGATGTGGTAGATGTAGAGATCCACATAATCCATGCCGAGATGCTCCAGGCTGCTGTTGATATTATTGAGCACATGCTGCCGGCCATCGATGCCCTGCTGGATTTCCTCGTCCGTGCGTGGCAGGAATTTCGTGGCCACCACCACGTCGTCGCGTCGGGTCATGTCGCGCAGGGCACGACCAACGAACTGCTCCGATGTGCCCAACTGATATGCTATGGCCGTATCGAAGAAGTTCACGCCGAGGTCGAGCGAGCGGCGTATAATCTCGCGCGTAGGCTCCTCGCCAATCGTCCATGAGTGTTGTCCGATCGTGGCATCGCCGAAGCCCATGCAGCCAAGGCAGATGCGCGAAACGCGGAGGTCAGAGTTTCCAAGTTTTACGTATTCCATTTTTCTATTTGA
>JAEEGL011553713.1_pt1 | contig 11500 bp, 10 predicted proteins | sample 9134231 | NCBI WGS metagenome assembly JAEEGL01 (sample SAMN16246548, study PRJNA631951) | gut metagenome | biome: gut microbiome; feature: rumen; material: fiber-attached | host: Bos | place: Iran: Karaj | collected 2018-10
CTATAATGCCTGTTATGGACCGTAAGCTGCTCAGAAACTACCTTTATAATGTCCTGTACCAGATTGTACGCTTTGTGATGCCTTTCATATTGGTTCCGTACACACTGGCGCACATTACCGCGGATTATCTGGGCATCTACAATCATGCCGGATCCATGATGAACATCTTCATCCTGTTCGGCATTCTGGGCGTAAACAAATACGGCAACCGTGAGATTGCCAAGGTCAGGAATGATCCGGAACAGCTGAACCGGACATTCTTCGAAGTACTGGCAATGCAGATCATGAACATGGTCGTGGCCACGGCTGCCTATTTCATCTTTGTCCGGATGACGGTAAGTGAAAACCGTTTCTTCTGGAACCTGACCGGCCTGACCATGATCGCGTCCATGCTGGATGTCACCTGGTTCTTCTTCGGCATCGAAGACTTCCGCAGAGCGAGCATCCGCAACATGATCGTAAAAGTTCTGGGCGTAGCGCTGATCATGACGTTCTGCCGTACCCCTCAGGATCTCTGGCTCTATATCGTGATCAATGCCGGCAGTGAGCTGTTCGGCCAGTTGATCATGTTCATCCAGCTGAGAAACTATGTACACTTTGAACGCATTTCCCTGCGGGAAGCCTACCGGAAGCACTTCTATCCGACGCTGCAGCTGTTCATTCCGACCATCGCCATCAGTGTCTATACGATGCTGGACCAGCCGATGATCGGCTATCTGTACAATGAAACCCATGTTACGTATTATATGTCTTCCATGAATCTGGTGAAGATGTTCCTGTACTTCATAACCAGCATCGGAACCGTAATGCTGCCGCGGGTGACCAATATCTACTACAACGATGAGGACGGTGAGCAGAAGGCGAAGAACTACATCCGTACGACGATGAAGATCGCGTGCCTGCTGTCCTTTCCGATGTGCTTCGGGATGATGGCAATCGCCAGGAACTTTATATCCCTCTATCTGCACGCTTCCCCGGATGCAGCGCCGATCATCGGCAATCTTGTCCGGATGGGCTGTCCGGTCATGATCTTCATCTCCATGTCGGATGTAACGGGAACGCAGTACATGGTGCCGACCGGGATGTACAAACAGTATTCTTTCAGTGTGATTATGGGCTCTTTGGTCAATGTGATGATCAACTTGATGCTGATACCGAAATACGGGGCATACGGGGCGATTGCCGGCAGCATCATCGCTGAATGTACGGTAACGTGCCTCCAGCTGTTCCTTGTCCGCAAACGGCTTGAAATCGGCTTCCTGAGCAAATCCTACCTGGTATATGCCCTGGGTTCCGGACTGATGTACCTGCTGGTAGTACAGCTGGGCAGAATCCTGCCGCTGTCCATCCCCGCAACATTGCTTCAGGTCGGTGCCGGTATGATCATCTACTTCGTCGTACTGGTGCTTACCAGGGAAGAGCTCTGCATGAGCGTGCTTTCATCGATGAGAAGGAGACTGAACCATGCCTGAAGTCAGTGTTGTAGCAGCCGTATACAACGTAGAGAAGTACCTTCCCAAATGCATCGAATCCCTGCTTGCCCAGACATACCGGGATTTTGAACTGATTCTGGTCAATGATGGATCCAAGGACAGTTCCCCGCTCATCTGCAGGCAGTATGCCGGAAAGGACAGCCGGATTCTTGTGATCGATCAGGAAAACGGCGGTCTTTCCGCGGCCAGGAACACCGGAATCGCTGCGGCGAAGGGGAAGTACATCCAGTTCATCGACAGTGATGATTATGTAGAACCGGATCTGCTGGAGCGCTGCGTGAAAAAGCTTGAGGAAACAGACGCAGACATGGTGGTCTTTGATTTCCGACAGGCCTATCTGGACGGTACCGGAGAAATCATCCGCAGTCCTTTCGACGAAGAGCGGATCTACTGTCTGGCAGAGCATCCGGAGCTGCTTACGGATCTGAAGAACGCAGCCTGGAACAAAATGTACCGGACAGCGCTGTTCACGGAGACCGGCATCCGCTATCCGATGCGCAAGTACTATGAGGACCTGGGCACGACCTACCGGCTGATTGCCCGGTGCCGGCGGATTGCCTTCCTTCATGAACCGCTGTACAACTATCTCCAGGACCGGCCCGGCAATATCACCCATTCCTTCAACCGTTCGGTCTATGACATCATGGATATGATTGACCTGACCATAGAGGACTACAAGGACCTGGGACTCTATGAAACATACTATGAAGAGCTCAAATACCTGGGCTGCGTGAATATCCTGGAGTGCCTGAAGAAGACACGCGGGGTAGCGGATGTCGGGGAGGCAGAGCGCTTCGTTGATGCCTGCTTCAGCTATATCAAGCAGCGCTGGCCGGAATACCCGGCGTGCACCAGAAAGCTGAACCGGGAAAAATACGACTTCATCTACATGAATCAAACACTGCTGAAACTCTATCTGAAATACAGGAACGGGAGGGCATAGACATGGCAAAGGCAACGATCATTGTACCGATCTACAACGTAGAGAAATACCTCAGGGCCTGTTTTGACTCTCTTCTGAAGCAGGATCCGGAAGATGCTGTCATCCTTGCGGTCAATGACGGCTCTCCCGACAACAGCCGGGCGATCATTGAAGAATACCGCACCCGGTATCCGGAACGGATCCGTTTCATCGACAAGGAGAACGGCGGCTATGGTTCTGTACTCGAACTGGCTGTCCATCAGCTGGACACTCCGTATTTCCTCGTATGCGATCCGGATGATACCATAACCGAAGACGCTGTAAAGACACTGCTGGCGCTGGCTGAAAAACACGGCGCAGATATTGCGGTGGGCGCCAAGAACTTTGTGTACAACGGCACGGACCGCAAGGACTACGATGCAGCGTACAATACGACGTTCGTTTCTTTGATGCCGGATACGGTCTACCGCAGGGGAACAGAAGCCTTCAATGATCTGCTGTTCCTGGATCCCAGCCCGCATGCCAAACTGTACCGCAAGGAAACGGCAAAGGATATTGTCTTCCTGAAAAAGGTAGGGTATACGGACAACATGCTGTTCTACCTGTCCCTTCTGAAGGCCGACAAGGTTGTTTATACCGACAGGGCGCTGGCGGATTATCTGGTGGACCGTCCGGGCAACACCATGACGGATGTCTCTGTAAAAGCAATGCGCGGACAGATCAATGTATTCAGTGCCATTGTCGACCAGGCATCGCAGATTCCGGATGTACCGGACATATTCTGGTACCGGATGTTCGAGAGCTTCAAATACATGCTCCGGCAGACGCGCAGAGTCAAGGGAAGCGAAGAAGAGCGCAGCATGATTCTGGATGAACTGTACGGATTCGTTCAGAAGCTGGTCCCGTACCGCAGTGAAATCCTGCCCTGGTACAGCAAGTACTCAACCGCCCGTTTTCTGGAGAAGAAGCGGGACAGGGATCTGCTGGATGAAAGGCGCAGTGCGCGTGCGTTTGCTGGACTGAAGAAAAAGATGATGCAGGGAGAATGAAGCGATGAAGCTGTCTTTGATCATTCCCATGTACAACATAGAAGCGTATCTGCGCGAATGCCTGGACTCCGTCGTCAGACAGACTCTGGAGGACATGGAGATCATCGTCGTGGATGATGGCTGCACCGATCACAGCCCGGAGATTGCGGAAGAATATGTGCGGCAGTATCCGGACAGGGTCCGGCTGCTGCACAAACCGAACGGCGGTCTTTCCGATGCCCGGAACTTCGGCATTGTATATGCGCAGGGTGAGTACATCGCTTTTCTTGACAGCGATGACTTTGTCGAGCCGGATCTCTACCGGCAGATGGTGGATCTGATGGACAGGGAACAGTGCGATGTTGCGGTCACGGATATTGAATACTGGTACAGGGATCCTTCCCGGAGGTTCATCATGAAAGGGCTCAGCGAGCGGGGTAAACCCGACCGGAACAAGCAGGCGCTGATGTCGCCGATGTTTGCCTGGAACAAAGTCTACAGAGCATTCTGGTTCAAGGAGAAGGGGCTTCGCTATCCGGTAGGCCTGTGGTATGAAGACCTGCCTGTCACTACCCTGATCTTTGCACAGTCTGCGAGGATCGGTTATCTCGACCAGTGCCTGATCCATTACCGGCAGCGGGAAGGCTCGATCATGAGTTCATCTTCTGACCGTGTCAGGGAAATATTTGATATACTGATGATGGTCCGGGGGAATTTCCAGGAAAACGGACTGCTCGAGCAGTATCATGACGAGATCGAGTGGCTCCATATTGAGAATCTGCGCCTGTACGGTATGTTCCGCTTCATGCGTGCAGACCGTTTTCCGGAGTACTATGCAAAGGCAACGGATATTCTGTATGCCTGCTTCCCTGGCTGGAGGAAGAATCCCTATATCCGCTGTGCAGGCCTGAAGAACCGGATCTTTATGAGAACACTGAACGGGCTGAGCGCCCGTATATACCGTTCCATCATTGCCAAAGGAGATTGATTACGCGCACCCGTTATTCTTTCTACAACTTCATAGTCAGTACGATTGCGGCGGTGATTCTGCCGCTCATCGGCTTTATCAAGGTACGTCTTTTCGTTGCGTTCTACGGCAGTGACATCAACGGTCTGCAGATCACCATTGCCCAGGTCATTACTTTCATCAATATCTGTGAACTGGCCTATTCACTGGCGTTCCGGCAGCTGATGTTCAAGCCTCTGATGGAAGACGACCGGGAGCGTGTGCGCGAGATCTACTGCGGCGCTGTGCGGGTGTTCCGCATCACCGGCATTGTCGTTCTGCTTACGGGCATCGCGGTAGGTGCTGTTTACCCGTATTTCAGGGAGTCTCCGCTGAACTACATCCATACTGCCGGAACATTCTGGCTGATGGTCATTCCGTACGGAATCTCCTATTTTCTGATGGGACCGAATTTCCTTATCATGGCCGATCAGAAGGAATACCGGATCAATATCTGGATCCAGTCCTTCTCCATTCTGAGGATGGTGCTGATGGTCGCGGCCATACGGCTGGAGATGAGTTTCTTCTGGATTCTGGTCATTGACGCGCTCAATGTAATCTGCGCCAATACGGCTGCGAGGATCATTGCGCTGAAGGAATATCCGTGGGTGAAGGAAGCACCGGAGAATACCGGTGATGATTCGTTCCGGAAGAAGGCTGGATACGCGGTCATTCAGCGGCTGAGCGAACTGGCGACGACCCAGACGGACAACATTGTGGTTACCGGATTCATGGGCTATGTCATGTCCTCCGTCTACGGTGTGTACAGCTATCTGACGGACAATATCGGCAAGATTACCCAGACGATGGTTACTTCTCCCATGAACAGCTTCGGCAACCTGTTCAACGACAGGAATGCGGACCGCTACGGTGTGTTTACGGAGTTCTTCAGTTTTGCGACCTATGTGTCCACGATTGTAGCGGTATCCATCTTTGTGGTCATGCCGCAGTTTGTACCGCTGTGGATGAACAATCCGCTCTATGAGGCCTCTGTACCGATCTGTTTCCTGTTCGGTCTGAATATTTTCTATCTGACCATGCGCCAGCCGGTGATGATTGCGCGCGATGCCAACGGGCTGTACGTAAACGCCAAGAACAATGCCTATCTGATGGCAGTCTCCAAGATCGTCCTGTCCGTTCTTCTGGTCCGGAAGCTGGGACTGATGGGTGTGATTCTGGCAACGACATTGACGAACTGGACGGTGGACTTCCTGTACAATCCGCGTCTGGTCTATACGAATGTCTTCGATCGCTCGGTATTCAGCTATTACCGGATGGTCCTGGGCAGGCTGATTATCGCGCTGGGCATCGGTGCGGCGGGATTCTTTGTCTGGAACCGGATGATTCCGGAACAGATGGGACTGTTCTCGTTTGTGAAGAATACCATTCTTCTGGGGCTGTTCGTGGTGCTTGTGACCACGGTGGTCTACGCTGTCTGCTATGATTCGTTCAGGAAGCTGTTTGTGCGTCTGCGTTCTTTGCTCGGCAGAAGGAAGCAGGCAAACGTCTGAAAGGAATGTATATGAACCGAAAACAGAAGGATTACTTCTCCTTTGAAAGCATCCGTGACGGCAATGGTGAGGTCATCTGCTACCATGTAACGATGATCGGTACGATCGAGGCGGACGGAGTGCCGCGCCTGCGTACGGATATGGGACCGAACAAGGACGGCAGGAGAGCGTTCGGCAGGCTGACGCTGGTGAACTGCGACAGAAAGATCAAAACTCTGCTGGATGAAACAGACAGCTATGTTGCGTCTTTCTACAGCGGACCGGAAGGATCGGAGTCCGTGATCGGCTTTACCGCCAGGGACTGGCGTGCGGATGCGGTTTATGAGCTGTCTGAAGGGGACAGGGTCCTGGTGGAAGGAAGGGCATACTTCCGGCAGGGCAATGATGAACGGGGCAGGAAAGAGTTCACGGTCACCGTTACCGGCACCTTCCTGATCGGACGGAGGAGAAAAGAGTACCACTCCCTGAATGAGGGACTGGTACCCCAGAAGTACTGAAAAGAAAACTGATTCCGGGGAATCAGTTTTTTTCTGTTTACGCGTTCTGTGCCTGTACGGCTGTAATCGCTACAACACCGACGATGTCTTCCCAGGAACATCCTCTGGAAAGGTCGTTGACCGGCTTTGCGATACCCTGCAGCATCGGTCCGTAGGCTTCTGCCTTCGCCAGGCGCTGTACGAGCTTGTAGCCGATGTTTCCTGCATCCAGGTTCGGGAAGATCAGTACGTTGGCCTTACCGGCAACCGGGGACTCCGGTGCTTTGCTGGCCGCAACGGACGGTACGATGGCTGCATCCAGCTGCAGTTCGCCGTCACATACCAGATCGGGATAGTTCTCATGGGCCGCCGCTACTGCTGCTGTCACTTTGTCAACCAGTGCATGCTTGGCGCTTCCCTTGGATGAATGGGAGAGGAACGCGACTCTTGCGTCTCCGCCGACCAGCGCTTTGAAGCTGTTCGCACTGTCGTTGCCAATGGCTGCCAGTTCTTCCGGGTTCGGATCCTGGTTCAGGCCGCAGTCGGCGAACACAAAGGTTCCGTTGTCACCGAATTCGCAGTTCGGTACATCCATGACGAAGAAGCCGGATACGAGCTTGGCACCCGGTGCTGTACGCAGGATCTGCAGGGCAGGACGCAGGGTATTCGCAGTGGAGTGGCAGGCACCGGATACCAGGCCGTCCGCCTCTCCGAGCTTTACGAGCATAACACCGAAGGTTGTGCGGTCGGCCAGAAGGGTCTCACGCGCCTTTTCGGGGGTCATGCCTTTTGCTTTTCTCAGTTCATAAAGGGTGTCTACATAAGTGCCGAGCTTCTCGCACTTTTCGGGATCAATGATCGCTGCACCGGCAACATCCACGCCGTACTTCTCAGCGTCAGCCTTGATGGTGTCTTCGGGTCCGATCAGGATGATCCTGGCTGTTCCTTCTTCGAGGACCTTCGCTGCGGCGCGGATGGTTCTCTCATCTTCGGATTCAGGCAGAACGATAGTCTTCAGGTCTTTCTTGGCCTTTTCTTTAATGCCGTCAATAAATGCCATAGGTAAAACAAGCCTCCTTATACAATTTCATTTTTTCACTTAATCGTCCAAAAGTCCACCGACAAAAATTATTTCAGCAATCATCGTTGAATCATCTATAATGATAGGCATGAAGAGAATACTGACTGTTGTCTGTGCAGCACTGCTGGCAGGCTGTGCACAGCGTGAAGGAATACCGTCCGGCAGGGATACGACCGGACCGTTCATCAATATCTCCAAGTATGTTTTCGATACGACGGTAGGCAATGAGATCGATTTTTCCTATATCACCGGCTACGATGATGTGGATGGCCTGGTTCCTGTTCAGGTGCTGGGCACCATCGATTACAGCAGGCCGGGAGAATACTATCCGGTGCTCAGCGCCGTAGACTACTCCAACAACGAGACACTGGTCGGAATCGTAGTCATTGTACACGAAGAGGATGGCACACAGACTGTACCGGAACCGGAACAGAAGCCGGAGATCCCGGAAGAGACAGGCTGTACGGCTCCCGGTGCACTGAGGGAGGATATACCGTGCGGTGCAGTTCCGCCGGAAACAGCGCAGACGTATGATATGCTGTTCCCGGGTGAAGGCGGACAGGAGCGCTGTGAAGCGTATGAAGCGGGCAGCTGTGAAGCGGTATACACCAACGATGGATCGTTCTGGGGATACGGTCTGATCAAGGAAGGTGAATAAAAGGACGGGTCAGGAACCCGTCCTTTCGTTATCAGGATGTTGAGCTGTCCACAATGGCCAGATTGATCAGCCGCCAGTTGCCGTAGCTGTTCTTAACAAAGAACAGCTGGTAGGTACTGGATTCCGTTCTGCCGGCATCTTCTGCGGAAACAATATAATCAAACGAGATCGTACCGACGAACGCATTGCCGCCCAAAGCGAGCATATCGAATACTTTGACATTGGTGAATACAGCAGAATCATGGGCACTGTACCACTGGGGATTGAAGCCCAGAATGTTGTAGTAGAACTCTGTGTAAGGGTAGAGATGCTGGTTCAGAGCGTTGAAGGTACCGTCCTTGGTGATGTAGCGGCAGTAGGCAATGGCTGTTTCTTCAATGTTGCGGGAGAACTCTTCCTGCTGGATGCTGTCCGGTGCTCTTCCGAGATAGAAGTGAGGGGCCAGATAATCCCGCACAGCAATGTATCCGGCAGGGACTTCGGGTTCCGGTGCGTAGATGAAGCCTCCGATGGTATAGCGTACGGTTTCCGGCATTTCCATGCTGAGATCAGCGAATTCCAGAGGAGCCGGCCGGTCTTCATGGATGTAGAAATCCGTGATCTCGTTGCCGTTGATCGAGAAGGGCGTTCCATCCAGTACATCAAACGTATAGGTATGGTTCTGGTTGACGGTACGCACCTTCCACACAGAAGATCCCTCCGGCTTCCTCGCTTCCAGCGAGCAGAGCTTCTTCTGCTGGTAGTACACATCGTAGTAGGCGCTGTAGCCGTCTTCTCCGGCATAGGAGAAGGTCATGCCGTTCATATTGCAGTCTGCGTACAGATAGGTCAGATAGCTCGTAATGACTTCCTTGGAATTCAGCTCCACGAAGTTCTCTACGTCCATCTCATAGATCTCGTCCCATTGTTTATTGGCAACCAGCTGCATATAGTTGGTCATGGCGCCGTTTACACTGTGCTTTTCATAACGGTCCAGCCAGAACCAGAGATAGGCAAGCGCGGCGGCACAGACCAGGATCGCCGCGGCGCAGACAGTCAAAAGATGGCTCAGGAATGTCTGGCCGACCTGTGCTCTTTCCTTGTAGCTTTTTTTGATTACCGTACGATCCACGCTGTAGGTACCGTCCTGTCTCCGCGTATGGAAACTACGCTGTTGATGATTTCGCCTTGATAGACCATGACGGAAGAGCTTCCTCCGTCGAGGTTTGCCGCATTGATGGCTCCGTATTCGAGCATGATCTGGATGCAGTCTTCGTAGCTGGCGCCGAGGCTGGTGGTCTGCCGTCCGTCAATGACGAGCAGAAGTACTGCACCATCGCTGCGCTGTCCGATGACTGTGCGGGGATTCAGACCGCCTCCTGTACCGGTAATGGGCACTGTATTGCCGTTGACGATCATGATGGGGCCGAAGGTGACCGCATCCGTGATGCCCCAGTCCAGCGCATCGGATGCCGTCATATTGCCGACAATCAAGTGATGCTTTTCGTTGAAGCCGATCAGGGACACCCACTGGTCCATGGTTCCGGCTACGAGCTCACCGTCCTTGATCACTACACCGTAGGGGATGGAACCATCACCCATACCGTTGGGATCATCAAAGCCTCCGGCATTGATGCCCGCAATCGCGCCTTCCTTCTTTACGTAGTCCTGTACCAGGAATCCCGAAGCACTCTCGCTGCCCATCAGGGTATTGACGCCCAGCGCCATACGGGAAGGATCCCTGACAATCATGAGCTTGCCTTTGAAGGTCGCCCCGGATACGTCAATGATCTCAATGCTGTCACGCTGTTCTTCCGGAATGATGAATTCATCCTCTGCGTTCACCGTAATTTCTTCCGTATAGTAGACCTGGTTCTTGGACAGCCGTGCTTCAATATCCTCGTCACTCAGGAACAGGTGGATGATCTTCACCCCGCGCCGTGTCTCCATGAAGGTAGAAACAATCAGATTGGAGAAGGTAGGGGAAGGTCCTTTCAGAGCGATCATGAAGCCCGCAAAGAAAGTTATGCCGATGATCAGCGACAGAGAAAGCACAGTGAGGAATATCTGCCGGAAGCTGCGTACGATCCGGGCATTCAGTCTTTTCTTCTTTTTGGCCATAAGAAAACCAAGAGCTATTATACCATATCCTGCCGGTTCCTTATCTTAAAGGGGATGCAAAAGAACCCGCCCTGTACCGGAAAGAAAAACTTTTCACAACCGGACAGGACAGCAGAAAGATTCCTGCTTCCAGAATCCGGCGCAGGGATTTATACAGAAGACGAACTGTGCTAAAATTTCTACGTTAATCTGGAGGATCAACCATATGTTCAAGATCATCATCAAGGAAAACTACGACGAAGTCAGTGATGCGGCATTTGAAGTGATGAAGGAAGTGCTGGATAATACAGAAAATCCTGTGCTCGGTCTCGCTACCGGCAGCAGTCCGGTAGGCCTCTATCAGAGAATGATCAAGGATCATGAAGAGACCGGCAGAAGCTACAAGGACATCCTGACATTCAACCTGGACGAATACGTCGGGCTGCCCAGGGACCATGAGCAGTCCTACTGGACATTCATGCACGAGAATCTGTTCAACCATATTGATATACCCGATGAAAATGTCCATGTACCGCTGGGCATCGGAGATGATCCTGAGCAGAACTGCGTTGACTATGAAAATGAGCTTGTAAAGCATGAGATCGCTGTACAGGTGCTCGGCATCGGTTCCGACGGACACATCGCCTTCAATGAACCGGGATGCCCGTTCGATACACCGACGCATCTGATGGATCTCACCGAGCAGACACGCCGTGACAATGCACGCTTCTTCGAGAACGACATCGACCAGGTGCCGGTACGGGCCATCACCATGGGCCTGGCATCCATTATGCGGGCAAAGAGGAGCATTCTGATCGCAACCGGCAAAAACAAAGCGGAAGCGGTCTATGGTATGCTCAAGGGACCGAAGACGACGGACTGCCCGGCAAGCATCCTCCAGGATCACCCGGATGTAACGGTCTGCCTGGACAAGGACGCGGCGAGCCTGCTGTAGAGCTTCAGCACAGTCTGTTCCGGAAGGAACAGGCTTTTTTATTCGCCCTGAGGCATGTTACATCATACTAAACAAATAGTTTAATATTACTATTGATTCCGTAAGGGAAGAATGTATAATGATTGTGGTTTAGCAATTACAATCGAATTGTTTAGTAAAGATAAACAGGAGGGTTTGCAATGGATATCGGCAGAAGAGTCAGGGAACTCCGGACCCGCAATGGTCTGACGCTGGAAGAACTCGCTTCCAGGACGGAGCTGACCAAGGGGTATCTCTCCCAGCTGGAACGGA
>JAEEGL011891652.1_pt1 | contig 11500 bp, 9 predicted proteins | sample 9134231 | NCBI WGS metagenome assembly JAEEGL01 (sample SAMN16246548, study PRJNA631951) | gut metagenome | biome: gut microbiome; feature: rumen; material: fiber-attached | host: Bos | place: Iran: Karaj | collected 2018-10
AGTCGATATTGTAATTGGAACACATGCCTTAATTCAAGAAGATGTAAAATATTTTAATTTAGGTTTAGTAGTAACTGATGAACAACATCGTTTTGGAGTTAATCAAAGAGCTAACCTTAAGAATAAAGGTATGATGCCAGATGTACTATATATGTCTGCAACACCAATTCCAAGAACATTTGCACTAACTATTTATGGTGATATGGATGTATCAATAATTAAAGAGATGCCAAAAGGTAGAATGCCAATAAAAACATATGTTAAAAAGAATGAAGAAATACCTGAAGTACTTGAAATGATGTATGAAGAATTAAAACTTAAACATCAAATATATGTTATTGCGCCTTTAATTGAAGACTCTGAGAATAGTGAATTAACTAGTGTAAATAACTTAAAAGATAAAATGAATCTTGCTTTTGGTTCTAAATATAATATTGATGTTTTACATGGTAAGATGGCTGGAGCCTTAAAAGATGATATTATGCTTAAATTTAAGAATAATGAAACACAAATACTTATATCAACAACGGTTGTTGAAGTAGGAGTCGATGTTCCTAATGCAAGTATGATGGTAATCTTTGATGCAAATCGTTTTGGTCTATCTACACTACATCAGTTAAGAGGTAGAGTAGGCCGTGGTAAAGTAGAATCAACTTGTGTACTTATTAGTTCTCAAGAAACAGAAAGACTTGATATTTTATCACGTACAAATGATGGCTTTGAAATCGCTGAAGAAGATTTTAAACTACGTGGATCAGGAGATTTATTTGGAACACGACAAAGTGGTGATATGAACTTTAGAATAGCTAATATTAAAGAAGACTATCATTTACTTGTACAAGCTAATAAAGATGCGAAAGAGTTTATTAAGAATAAAGATTCTAATTATGATTTATTAAAACAAACTATATTAGCATCTATTGACACTGACTAATGTAAATAATAAAAAAACAAAGTAACATTATTGACTTTGTTTTTTTTATATATTATTATTAATATGTAAGGTAGGTTAAAACCTTACACATTCATGCGCAAGTATGAATGTATTCAACCAAAACCCCCTGAAGAGAGATATTTATATATGATATCTCTCATTTTGTTTATATAAAGAAAAAAGAACTTAATTATAAGTTCTTTTCATATACTTTCCATATTGTATTATCGGCATCAGCAGGCATTCTCCAATCACCTCTTGGAGATACACTTACAGTACCAACTTTTGGTCCATCCGGTACACAATTTCTCTTAAATTGATTACGGAAGAATCTCTTAATAAAGTCATTATAATAATTTTTTAATTGTTCCTTAGTATATTTATCTTTGAAAGCAATATTTGCTAGATATAAAATCTTTTCATCAGAATATCTCTTTCTTAAGAAGTTATATATAAAGAAGTCAATTACTTCGTATGGCCCAACAGTACTTTCTGTTTTTTGGACTATATTATTATTGTTATCAGGTGGAAGTAACTCTGGACTAATTGGAGTATCAATAATATCTAATAATGTTTTTCTTGTTTCTTCATTATTACATTCATTAGCATACCATTCAATTAAGTATTTAACTAATGTTTTAGGAATTGAACAATTGACACCGTACATACTCATATGATCTCCATTATAAGTACACCATCCAAGTACAGCTTCTGATAAGTCTCCAGTACCAATAACAATACCATTTAATTTATTTGCTAAGTTCATAAGAATTTCGGTTCTCTCACGAGCTTGAACATTTTCATATGTTACATCATGAACCGCTGGATCATGACCTAAATCTTTAAAATGTTGCATACATACATCTTTAATAGGGATTTCTCTAAAGGTAATACCTAATTCATTACATAAATCTGTTGCATTATTCTTTGTACGATCTGTTGTACCGAAACCCGGCATTGTTACACCAATAATTCCCTTAACATCAAGATTTAATATTTTAAATGCTTCATATGCTACTAATAATGCTAATGTTGAATCAAGTCCTCCAGAAATACCTATAGTAACTGTTTTACAATTAATTTGTTTTAATCTTCTTGCTAAACCCATTGCTTGAATAGATATAATTTCTTTACAAACTTTACTACGTTTATCATTATCCAATGTAGGTACAAATGGATGACTATTTACATATCTATCCAATTTATAATTTTCTTTTTCATTAACGATAAATTGATTAAAGCTAATTTCACGATAAGGTTTATCTAACATTCTTTTACTATCACTAAATGTTTTATTAAATAATCTTTCATTAGTTAAAGCATCGATATCAACATCAAATACTTTTAATTGATCTTCAGTTTGATAACGTTCAAATGACGCTAAATGTCTTCCGTTTTCATATACATATCCACTGCCACCAAAGACTAAATCACTTGTAGATTCACCAAAGCCAGTAGATGTATATAAGTAACCAGCCATTGTTCTTGAACTTTGCGATTTAACAAGGTCTCTACGATATTCATCTTTACCAACTAATTCATTACTTGATGAAATATTAGCAATAATATTAGCGCCAGATAGAGCTAAATATGAACTTGGTGGAATTACAGACCATAAGTCTTCACATATTTCTACACCTAGTTTATATCCTAATGATGAACTAAATATCATATTACCAAAAGGTACTTCAGTACCAAATAAGTTAATAGAAGTAATCTTTTCATCAGTATATGGTGTAAACCATCTTTTCTCATAGAATTCGCCATAATTTGGAAGATATTGTTTTGGTACTACACCTAATATTTTTCCTTGATATATTACAACTGCACAGTTATATAAAGTATCATTTACTTTTATTGGTGCACCTACAACTAAAACCGTATCATAAGATCCAGAAAAATAAACAAGTTCTTGTAAACGATTCATTGATTGATCTAATAATTGGGTAAATCCAAATAAATCTTGGCAGGTATATCCAGTTAAAGTTAATTCAGGGAAAACCAATAATTTAGCTCCTTTTTCATCAGCTTTCTTTACCATTTCTTTAATTTTTCCTACTGCATCAGTAGGGTTAGAAAGTCCACTATTAATTGTTGCAATAGCACACTTAACAAAACCATAGTTGTCCATAATAAGACCCCCTTGAATAAAACGTTGTATATTATACCACAAAAGTCGTTAAATGGCAATTTTTACGCATAAAAAAAATAGATAATTCTATCTTTTTAATCCATCATGTATTGCAGCTTGATGAAAAAGTACTGCTGGTATAACAATTCCTCCATAAATCATTATTATTCTATAATAATAAAATACTTTCGTCAGAATAAGCTAAAATTGACTTTTTAGTGTTTCTTTGGTATAATATGCATGATTTTTAGGGGGGGATTATAAATGAAAATAACTAATGAAGGACCTATTGGTAATCACTTTAAGAAAGAAAATATCTTTTTAGGAACTATTACTTCATCTAATGATGATGTTTTTGAAGAATTAAAGGGTAGAGTAAATAGTGAAGTACCATTAGATTTTTTAAGAGGAATGATTGATGCAGGTGTTATATCTGGTCAACAATATGATTTATTCTATTTAGATGAAAACGGTTATACACGTTTCCTTGAAGAAGGACCTGAAACTTTTAAAGGTGATAACTCAGATGGTAAAGGAACTATCGATAACGTTGTTCCAGCGTGGGACTATTTTGGTGAAGATGATCTTACAGAAGTATTAGTTAATGATAAATTCTATATGATTTCATGTAGTTCTATAGAACCATTAGAAAGATATAATCAAGATTATAATCTTAATAATAGACAAGCTGGTCTTTAATTAGATTATAAAAAATGTAGGGGAATAATATGAATAGTGATGTAAAAGCTCTTATTAGGGGAGCGTTAAATGAAAGCAGAGAACAAGAAAAAAGACTTGCTGCATTCTATAAAAAAATTGAAAAAAATAATAGACGACTATACTTAGAAATATATAAGAATTTAATAGATCAATTTAAATCTAAACCAATTTCTTATACTGAACATATTGGCTTAACACTTAATTTTAGATCAATTGAATTTGCTTCTGATGAAGATAAAGAGATTTTAAAAACATTAGAAAGAGAACAAGATGGATATGGACTATTTACTACTTCTGATAATGAAGAATTGTTAGTTGATGTAAAAAAGGTCAAAGAAGAACTAGTTGCAGATGGTTTCTATGATGATCCTAGAGTTCTACTTTATACATTTGCTGGTTGGAAAAAAGAAGATCGTCAAAATGATAATACTTTTGAAATTGATATTAATCTTTATAGATTTAGAAAGATCATAGAAGTAGGATTAAAGAGTAAAAGAGCTAAAAGAAAATTATTAAGTTTATAAAATCATTAAAATAAAAAGAGATTAAAAATTTAATCTCTTTTTTATTATTTTTTAATAGTTTTTGATGAAAAATATTCTTTTTCATCATGAATTAGTCTTTTATTTTCATCATAGAAATAGATTTTACCACCAACAATACTTTCTAGGGTATTTCTACCAAAGTAATTAAGAGCCATTATTGGGATATGTAAATCACCATTAATTCTTTTTGGTAAGACCATACCTTCCATATAAACTAAGTTACTAATATCTAGTTTTTCACCTATGGTTTCAGGTAAAACCAGATTAGTTCCATCTTCTAAGGCACTTAAATCGACCATACCACCAACTGTTTCTGGCATAATCATACCATTAGCATATCTTAGTGCTCTAAGTTCCAAATCATCTTGTAACATCTTTGGAAGGACTAAGTCATTTCCATAAATTATATTTGGTAGGGATATACTCCAACAAATATCAGGGAACTTTAAAGAACGAATAGTAGGTCCTAATGACCTAATAGTAATAGCTTTTCTAATCATTTTTGGAAGAGTAATATTTTGTACATATCTTATATCTAGGATAAAGGCACCTTCAACTTCTTCAGGTAAAACAATATTACTATAATTTTCAACTTTTATTGATACATCTCCATGTACTATTCGAGAGAAAGTAACATTTTTCATTACTTTAGCAGCTACAGATAATTGTCCACCAATTTCATCAGGGAAGATAACGTTTTCAAGTATTGTGTTGTTACTTCCAACACCAATATAAACGCTTCCACTACGAATATTACCATCACTATATAAGCGACCATTGACTCTTTTTGGAAATTTTGTATTTCTTATACTTTCAACGCCACCAAGACGAATATCTCCCATCATTATATCAGGATAAACCATATTATTTATGTTATCTAAAAATGGAAGATTACCAACAGTCATTTTTGGGAACATTGGATCAAGTGGATCCATCATTATTCCCTTTCTGATATTGCTTATATAATTATCTTCTCTTGCTTTTACATCGTGACCAAAGATTTTAGATAAATCTTCATAAATATCTCTTTTGGAGATTATCTCAGCAACACGTGGATCATGTCTGTGACCAAAACCAAGAATATATTCATCTATTTCATATAAGAATCTTAATTCATCAGTAGATAATTCAATCTTATTTTTTTGTTTTTTATAGATTTCAGTAAGTTTTTCCATGTGTTCAACTTTTTTATAGTATTTATCTTTATCTGGGAATTCTTTAAGTTTTTCTTCTAGAATATCTTTTAATTCTGGTTCAATATTTTGGTTTTGAAGAATACCTCTTATTTCTGCAATATTCTCATCTTCCATACGAATAGCAAGTCTTGGGACTTTATATTCACCATTTTTATCAACGGAATAATATACATAAAAGTCTCCACAAGATAATTGGGCTAGGGCCGTTCCTTCAGCTTTTGTACACCAGTTAGTATCATATCCATTTAAAGATGTAGCAAGTTTTTTATAGTCGCCACCCTTATTATATTTAACCCATATTCCTTCATTGGTATAGAGATTATCTTTTTCTCTAGCAAAAAAGTAGGTATATACTTTTTGAAATGAACCGTCGTTTGTTAATTTTTTTAATAGTTCATTATCAATTGTTTCTTTATTTACGGCTTTGATAATTAAATCCATAGATCTTTTAAGAACATCTTTATTTAATTCTACAAAGGCAGCTGTTGTATTTTTAGTTCTTTTATTAAAGGCTTTAGCACCTTGATTATAAGTTCCTAATTTTAACATTCCTTGGAAAGCCCAATATTTAACCCAAAAAGGATAATTATTAGATTCTTCACTAAAAAAGTAATCTAGCCATCTATCTAAACTATTTACTTGATCAGCTATTACTTCTTTTTGTATTCCTTTTTTAGTATAACTATCAATAGTTAGATGTCCTTTTCCAATATCTAATTCTTTTTCTCTTATGAATTCATAGTAACTCTCTGGAATATCTTCTGGTTTAATAACATATTTATCATGATAGAATTGTTTTATAAATTCTTTTCTTTGTTCTGTTGTTGTAAATCTATCATGCATACTTGTTTGTAAATCAAAATAAGTTTGAAGATTATTAAATTTATCTGTTGGATTAGGTTTACGTTTTTTATAGTCTTTAATTTCCCTAGCTTTTTGATTTTCTCTAAGTTCAAAGTGTTCTAATACTTCATTACTTTTATATAGGTCTCTATATAATCGATCAATAAACTTTATTACTTCTTTGCTATTATTATCCATGTTACTTAATCTCCTATGATATAAGTATAACATATTATATAATTATATGGTATACTATTATAGTAGGTGATACTATGAAATATAAGGATTATAAATTTTCTACTTCAAGTGAAAGTATTAATCTAACATATAAACAAGCTTATGGCTATTTAAAAGATACAGTTAGCTTAATTAATAATAGTAAGTTTGATTTATTTAATGATGATGAAGAATTATCACTTGTTGATGCCGAAGAAAAATATAATGAAATTAATAGAAGATTACAATCATTAGGTCAAGCTTTTGAACTTTTTATGAAGTATATTATTCATGCTTCAAGATTAGAAAAGAATCCTAATATTTCTAAAGATGAATTATGGAACAAGTGGATTAGAGGTCATCAAATGATTACTCTAATTAATGAAAAAGCAAATAGTGAAGAAGTATTAACTAATTTTAAAGAGATATTTAACTTAGCTATGAATTCTTACTTTGGTTTATATGGCTTTAATCTTCCATATCATATTGAACAATTAAAAGTTTATGCTAATAGAGGTCAATTAAATCCTGTTGAATTATTTACTTTATTACAACCTCAAACATATCAAGGAGGAGGAGCACTTACTAGTGAACAAGTTGATCAAATAATAGAAAATAATACAGCAGTCTATGAAAAATGTAGATATAATATGCAAAACTTAACAGATTATAATTTCGTAGAAGTATTTAACTTCATAAATTTTATTAAGTTTTTTGCAAAGATGATATATATAAGTAATAATAAAACACAAATTGATTATAATGTTGCTTATGTTCATAGCGTTATTGAAGAACCAGATGTTAGAAACCTATTAAATAAAATAAAGAGTAATCAGGAAATAGACGAAATATTACATGATGATTTCTTTAATAAAGATGCTAGATTGTTATCTTATTTATTAACTATTAATACACGTTCTTTAGATGAAATAAGATCTATTATGAAAATGAATAGTGAGTTACAAAATCCTGATAATTTATTTTTAATACTTGATTATGGAGTTTCTATTGAGAATATAAAAAAATGTAATGAAAAAGGGTATAATGTAATGCCCCTTGCAAGTCATTTTACTTTTGATCAAATTGAAAAAATAATGAAGATTCCAAGTGTTGGTGATTACCTTAATAAAAATCCTCTTCTTGTTAATAGAATGATTACACCACATGAATCAGATATTGGTTTAACTTTTGATGACTGGTATCGAATATTAAATATGGATGAAGTAAAAGAAAGTCCTGAATGTTTATACCAGATTATAATTAAATATAAAGAAAACTATCATAATATGTCAAAAAATGAACTATGTAATAAGATCTTTGTATTACCAAGTGAAGCTAATAATAAAAAAGATTTAGTAGTTCCTCGTGATAGTAGATCTTTTAGTGAGATATATAGTGATAAACTAATATCTAATATAAGAAATAATTTTAACTTTTATAAAGAAAACGGCATTGATATGACAGTATTTCCTGTTTCTATTGATAGTGAGAATGCTGAAAGAATAATTGATTTATTTGTAGAGTATAGAATTAATTCATTTGCACTATGGATACTTACTTGTCCTTTTAATGAAGTTTATGCTGTATTAGCTTACATGAAAAAGAATAATTATGATTTATCAGCTAATGATTTTACAAATGAATTTGAAAAAATATATGATAGTAATTCGTTATATGATCCATTATTACGTGATCGCTTTATTAATGATGAATTTATTTTAGATAGTGGTTTAATAAGAATAAGTGACCAGAGATATTGTAATCAAAGATATGGATATACTGTTAGTGGAAACTATAATAATCCATTACCTAATTTAAGTGGTAAATAGTATAAAAAAAGAGATAATTAATTATCTCTTTTATTTATGATTTCCTTTATATTGTTGTTCGAATTGTTCAAATTCAGGTTCTCCATAACCTTCTGGGATACTTCTTTGATCTTCTTCGTCAACACTATTGTTCCAGTCTTCAACCATTTCTTCTAATTCTTGTTTCCACATATTATAATATTTATTAACTAAATCAGGTTTCATACTTACTAAGTAATCAGCTAAGATATATGGACTAATAAAGAAAATGTCTGAACATGTTTCAATAGCGTTACAAATATCAACAGCATCACATTTTTCAATATCTCCCATTACTTCATCTTCAGCATCAATAACATCTTGTGATAAAGATGGATAGTTTTGGAAAATAAATTCTTTTAATTCATCATAACAACAATCAGTTTCATCAATATAACTTATTGAATCTACTAAAGACTCTTCAACAAAGTTCATTATTGAATATAAAACTATAAATAAATCCTTTCTTGTCATAATAACCCCTTTCATGCTGCATATTATATCATATTTTGGCTTTTTTTTCAAACTTTGAGGCCTATTATTTGTAAAAAACACATATTTATGGTATAGTATTAAACGTTTTTTTGAGGGGTATTATGGCAAGTGTAGATACTTATTTTAATAAGATATGTGATTTCTTAGATGAAACACCTACTAGTATTTCTTCTAGAGATAAAGATGGGTTTAGTATAACTGAAATAAAGTATTTTATTAAAGAAATTATTGATAATAATAAAGAACACTTATTAACAGATTATTATTTATTATATATTACACATGATAAATATGATGAGAATAATGTTGTATATAATTCATCACTTCTTATGTTAGATCGTATTAGACATCATTTGTTTTGTATATTCAGTAGTAATCCATTAATAGTATTAAAAGAATTATTTGAATATAATAAATATCTTTCTAAATGTTTAAATAAAAGTCATTATGGATTTAAGACTCCTGAAGAAAGGGAAAAACTGGAGTTTAAAGAGTTACTTAAGGAATATGTAAGTACTAATCAAACTAAATATGATAATTTAATGGAAATTAAGGCTTTTGGTTACAAAAATGGTATTATAGATGCAATTTTATGTGGTGAAGGATTTGATCGTCGATTTGAAGTGTTAGAAAAAATATTCTTTGCTTTTCTTAGTGTTTCAGATTACTACAATATTGACTTTAATACCTATTTAGACTATTTAAAACAAGTATATGAAAATCTTGATAGTTATTTTGATGAGCTTGAATTAAATGGAATAATAAAAAGAGAAATTGTGAACCCTTTATTTCTTCGTGATGCTTCTTTTAGGTTTACTATTATTGAAAATAAATATATGGAATACTTATATAATCATCTAAATAATGGTTTAGTTGAAAATAGTAGTAATAAAGAAATTAAATAAAGGTGATAACGTGAATTTACTATGTAAAACAGTTAAACAAAAGTTAGAGAAAGATAATATTGATTTAACAGGTATTGATATTGAAGAAGTAATAGATATTTATAATAATTATCTTGATTTTACTATTGAAATTCTAAAAAAAGGGAAACGCAAGGTTAAAAAAATAGTTGATGAACGTTATATGTTTTTAACATATAAAACTGATGAAATGCCATATGATATTAAAGTTTACTATAATGTTCTTAAAGATATTATTATACTTAAACAAAACAATCTTGATGGATTTATAAATCATTTACTTGCTCATTATTCTTTTTATTGTGTTGAATTTGGTTCTAGAGTACATGATTTACTTTTACTTTTTAATTCAACATTAGAACATTTTGAATTAAAACGTCAAGGAGATATTGTTAAATGGTTTTCTATTGATGTAAATTTTGATTTTAGAGATGCAGTTGAAGATTTTTTTAAAGATACTAGAGAATATGATAATGTCCCTAAGAAATTTACTGATATTATGCGTATATATTGTATATTATTGAATAAGGATATTGTTGTTAACTACCAAGATGATGTTAGTTTTATGTTTAATTATTTTTTAGAAGTTACATTCTATTATTTTTTAAAGACCAATGCCTTTAATACTAATATTGATAAAGTATATGAATTTCTAAAAATGATTAAAGAAGATCCGATGGGAGTAATTGATCAAGTACAAATGTCTGGTGCTGATACAGATAGTGAAATATTATCTTATATTGATATTATGTTTAAAAATATGGATGGAAATAAAAAAATGATTAGATAAAAAATAATATGTTATAATATGGTTAGAGGTGAGTTATGAAAAAATTCTTTTTAACAAGTATTGTTGTTGTCATGATGTTCTTTTTAACAGCTTGTGGAAGCAAACCATATGAGGGTTTATGGAGATATAAGATTGGTAGTACTGATTATACTGTTAATCTATTAAGTAACGGTAAATGGGAAATGACAAGAGGAGAAGCTAAAAGAGATGGTTCATATGTTATTGAAGAGAAAGATGGTTATCTTTTAATTACTCTTGATTATAACGGTTCTTATGGTTATATGAAATGGGAAGACAATAAGATGTGTGCTTACGAAAATAATAAATGTTCTTTCTACTTTGAAAGATAAAAAAATCTATGAAAATAGATTTTTTTTATTATTTATTGTATAATAAGAAACTGTTTTAGGGATTACTATGGAAGAAGAAATAAAAAAATACTATGATAAGATTATTGAATATTTTGATGAAGAAGAACAACATCGTAGTCTAAGAGATGTTGAAAAAGATCTTATTTCTAAATCATTAGAGAATATAGTTAATAATAACTTAGATTATTTGTTAAAAGATTCTTTTCTATGTTTTACAATAAACTCAATTATAGGTCCATCTGAATTATATTTATGTAGTAGAGATGAAAAAACGAGAAGAAGTCTTGTTGTTTCGTATTGTACATCAGCTCTTATTGATATCAAGAGAGATGTTTGGCCTAAATATATTTGTTTGCTTGATGATGATTTTAAAGAAGTTTGTAATATTGCTAATGGTTATACTCGTGAATTAGCAAGATCATTTATGAAATATCATTATCGTATACAAGATATTTTTAATGTTGTTTATGTAGTTTTAGCTTATTGTTA
>JAEEGL012457812.1_pt1 | contig 11500 bp, 8 predicted proteins | sample 9134231 | NCBI WGS metagenome assembly JAEEGL01 (sample SAMN16246548, study PRJNA631951) | gut metagenome | biome: gut microbiome; feature: rumen; material: fiber-attached | host: Bos | place: Iran: Karaj | collected 2018-10
CTGATGAGAAAGGTTTTTCCGACACGCCGCCTGCCATACACAGCGACAAACTGAGGGAGTTCCTCCTCCAAAAGGGAGTCCAATTGACGTATTTCCGCTTCTCTTGCAACAATTGACGTTTTCATATATAATTATTTGGCGGCAAAGATACAAAAAATGTATTTCGCCGCCAAATAATTTTTTTTAAAATTGATGTCATTCCACGACGATCTTCTGCGTCTTCACGTCGTTGCCGTTGATGAGGCGAATCACGTAAACGCCAGGTGCGGCATTGATGGCCTTGCTGACGCTGCCGTTGACGGTCTCGCTGCTGAGGATGCGTCCGTTGATGTCGATGACTTGAAGGGTGGCTTTGCCCTCGTTGGCGATAATCCAGTTGCCGTTGCTGAAGAAGGCAAAGGTCCCACTGTCGCCATCTGCGTCCTCGAAGATGGAAGCAAACACCAGCTTGAAGCGGCTCTCATAGTCGGTCGTCTTGGCAGTGAAGGTATAGGTAGCTGAGCTTGTCGAAGCGCCGGCCAGTAAGTCAATATCATTGCCGGTCAAATTATCAACAAGGTGCAGATAGGCCATTTCAACGCCCTCGGGGTTGATGCTGAGGGTGTAGGTACCGTTCTCGTTGGCCTTGAAGTTCAGTGGCATTTCGCCTTGGCCTTCGCTGAAGGCGATGGCGTAGTCCTTACCATCCTGCGGCAGGTAGATGTTGGCGTTCTGCGTTCCGAAGTAGAACTTACCTAATTTGCTCCCCTCGTTGAAGCTCACAATGGCGTTGTCCAACAAGGCGTTGCTGCGTGTGTTGGCTTGAGCCAATGCAATTTGCAAGCCGCCCTTGTTAGAACCATCACTAAACTCGCCAGATGTGTTGAAGGTGACGGTCTCGTTCTCACTGACTTCCACGATGACACCATAGCAGGGTGCAATTTTCTGGTCTTCGTTGGAATCTTTCGCCACGATGACGGAACCATCGCTGTTCAGCGTATAGTAAGACTTATTGACGTAGGCATCAACGGTGAACGGGTTACCCACAAGGTTGAAACCAGCGGGAAGATCTGTGAGGGTCATTGGCTCAGCACCCGTGTTGAACGTGCCGCTGAAGGCCAAAGTTTTGGTCTCCTTGGTGGCGTAGAGGTAACCCATGCCATTGACGAGGTTGAAGCCATCGTGGTGAGTGGGGTTGTTGTAGTTCTCCCATTCCAAATCAGCTAACGGGTTAAAGCGATAGAGGTCGAAATCATACACAACAGGATCTGTTTCCGGAATAACATTGCCAATAAGGTTGGTGACGGTATTTGGGGCAATGCTTCCTTCGACCGGCGAAGCGATAAACGCCCATCTGTCAGTGCCTTCGCCATAGCCTTCTATTTCGCGGTAAACGTATTCAAGAGTGACATCGGCGGTAATGGTGACATTTTGGGCTGGCATGTGCAGTGTATAGCTGTTGCTAAAATAGCCTGCAAGAAGCTCTGTACCATTGGCGTAATATGTGCTGGCCGTATAGCCAGGTTCCACTCCGAGTTCGAGGCTCAAAATGCTTCCGCTGGCGGCATGGAACACATCGTTGAGCTTGAGGCCACTGCCTCCATCGTCGTAAACGGAAATGCCGCTGACATTATATTCTGGACCAGCAACGCCTAAAAGTTGCATAGTGACATGCTCGGCAGGGACGATGCTATAAACCCGCTGGCTATTGTCTTCAACAGTCATTTGCGATGCTGCAGCCACATCATTGTAGTAGCAGTGGGTGAGGTTTCCACGAACTTTACCACCTACAAACATATAATGCTTATTATTTGTGATAATGCTAATGGCTGATGGTGCAAACACGCAGTCGGTCAGTGTGGCCGTGGCATTGTCTTGCGTCCAACCTACCATTCCGCCGCCCTCATAACCGCCATTGGTTGAGTAGGTGATGCTACCGGTAAACAGACAGCCAGTGAGGGTAAGGGATTGGCCTTGGTTCACACGCGCCACGAAACCACCCGCATCAATGTCTTTGTTGTAGCTGGAACTGATGGCCACTTCGCTCCAGCAGTTTTCAATGGTGCTGCTTCCATTGACAAAGCTCACAATACCCGCAGGACGCATTTTAGTGGTTGAAATGCTGCCCGTGACGTGCAGGTTTTTGATGGTGGCATTATCGATACTGCTGAAAGGTGCTCGCCATTCATCAGAGCCAGTGTTGTATGTTACGTTGAGTGTGTGGCCATTGCCGTCGAAGGTGCCGCTGAAATATTTGAAATTGTTGCCAGTGGTAACGGTACTTTCACCTACCATGGTGGTAACACTGATGTCCTCCATCAGCTTGAAGAACTTGTCGTTGTAGGTTTCACCACCATTGACGCGGTTGGCCAACTGATTCCACTGTGCAACATTGCTAATCAAGTACGGATCATCATAAGAACCTTCATGTTCCTCCAAGTCGATGAGTTGATTTGTTGCAACGGTGACATTGGCATTGACATTGACACCCATGAGATTGGCATCCATAACGAAACTATCGCCTTCGATGGGCGTGCCATTCACGGAATAGATATGACGATAGCCAGGGTTTGCTGGCGTGGGGTAGGAGAGAGTGACAAGTGTGCCGAGTTTGTAGTAGTCCACCGCATTATGGGTGAGGGTGACTGTGGCCTCGGCAGTGATGCCCGAGGCAACACTAAGGGTAAACACTGGCACAGCGCCGTCTTCTTCAGTAATGTCGTGGGGGTCAACATTGTAACCGCCGCAGCCAACACCAGAAGGAGTGACGTTTTCGCTTGCCACTTTGCAACCATAGTAATAGTTGCGCTCGACGGTGCTGTAGCTGACTTCACCTGTGATGGCACCATTATGATAATATCCCCCCACCTCGGGAACGGTTGCACCGATGGCAAAGTTATCAGTCAGCGTGCAATAGGAATAGCAGCAGCCAACGATGCCACCATATTCACTGAGATTGCTAACCTCTGGGGCGACGGTGAGTGTGACGGAACTGGTGCAGTGGCTTACGGTAGCTGTGTGGTTGGTGAGATCGCCAACGATACCACCATGACTATAGGTGCCATCGACAACCGTATTGATAAAGACAGAGGAGGTCACGTGACAGTTGTCCACCGTGCCGCCATACAAACGTCCCACAATGCCGCCCACACAATCGTTTCCTGTAATCACGGCATCGTCGAGTGTAAGGTTCTTCACATCACCTATTTCATGTTGGTACCAATAATCCATGTAGCCAAAGAGACCTTGGAAATCATCCACAGCTTGTGATGTTCCACCTTTATAAATACGGATACCGCTGATGGTTTTGTTGTTGCCGTCGAAGTGGCCATAGAAATGGTTTGTATTGCCGCCGATGGGAGTGTAGTTGCTCTCGGTAGCGTCGAGGCCTTCATAGCTGTAGGTCAGGTCATTCATCAACTTGAAGTATTTGTCGACGTATCCGTTTTTGTTTGGATCGTTGTTCGTGCGGGAGGCGAGAAGGTCGAGCTGGTCGGTGAAGTAAATCAGGTAAGGGTCATCTTCAGTACCAGCGTTTGCGGTTTCCCAGTCGGCGTGAATCTCACCGACTGTGACCGTCACATCGTTTGCCGGCATGACAAATGAATTTTCTGTGAGTGCTTCGCCATTGATAATATAAGCTTTTTGGTAGCCGGGGGTAGGAGTGCCGTTCAAGCCTCCTTCGAGGGTGATGTTTTGACCAGATTTCCAATAATCTGTTCCTTGGTAGGTAACCATAGGCTCGTTTGAACTTGATAAAATGACATCCTGGGCGTTGATGGATATGGAGTAAACACCCAAAGCTCCGTCGTTATCGGTGACATCGGCGCCATCGCAACCCACGTTGGTGGATGCATTGTTCACTACGCAGTTACGGTAGTAGTTGTTGGAAAGAGCGTGTTGGTACCGACCTGCTCCCACAATGGCACCCACTTGACTTCCACCGCCGATATAGGCTGACATGACAAAGCAGTTTGATACCTCACCATCATTCAGACCTACAATGCCGCCGATGTTGTAACAATGACTATTGGTATTAGTTATGATACGAACCTCACTGATACAGTTTGTGATAGTGGCTGATTGGTAAAGATCGTTGTGACCTGCGATGCCACCAGCAGTATTGGAGTCGTCCTGTGTCAGGACGATGGTCACGTTGTTCCATACATGACATCCGCTAACCATGCTGGCCCAACTATGGCCAACCACGCCACCCAGATATCTGTGTCCGATGATTTCGGAGTTTTGGATAATGACATCTTTCACTTCAGCTTCCTTAGTACTCCCAAAAAGACCCAAGTAGCAAGCGTCTATGCCTGTACCCGTCTTTCTGATGCGGATGCCACTGACGATTTTGTTGTTACCGTCGAAGTGACCCATGAACATGTTATTCTCATAACCAAAACCGATAGGGGTATAGTTGCTTTCGTCTGAGCCTAAGCCATTATAGCTGTATGTGAGATTGTCCATCAACTTGAAATAGTTACCGCTGTAGGTACTGGTGCCGTTGTTCACTCGGGTGGCCAACAGGTCAAGCTGGTCGGTGAAGTAAATCTTGTATGGATCTGCTTCAGTGCCAGCGTTAGAGATTGCCCAGTCGGCATGGATTTCGCCGATGGTGATTTCAATATCCTCGGCGGGCATATCAAAAGTATGGCTGATCGTGGTGCTGTTTTCTTGGAGGGCCACACCATTGATATAATAGGCCTTCTGCCAGCCATCGGTCGGGGTGCCGTCCAAGCCTCCGTTCAATGTAATCGTTATACCATGCTTCCAGTAGTTGGTTCCGCCATATACTAAAGTGGGTTCGGTAGTGATGGTAACATCATTGGGCTTTGTGATGGTGTGAATGCTCATCGCGCCGTCGCTAGTTGTAATATCAGCACCATTGACACCGATATTGACGGTGTTAGCGGTGCCGTTCACTGTGCAGGCGTGGTAGTAGTTGTTGCTGAGGGTGCCGCCGTCGTTCAAACCGGCGATGGCACCGTAGCTGCTGGCAGCGGTAATGTCGGCATTGAAAACTATGTTGCCCAACAAAGAGCCGGCGTTGTAGCCAGCAATGCCACCGACATTTTCACTTCCATAGGCGTAATAAATGCTTCTGCTAATGGTCACTTCGCTTACGCAATTCGAGACTGTTCCATCGTTGTATCCTACAATACCGCCGTGTTTCTGGAGCGTATGGCCGTAGGCATAAATAGCAACGTTTCCCGTGACATGGCAGTTAATGATAGTTGCACCTTCTTGGGCATAACCAACGATTGCACCTACTTGTTTTCCGCCAGCAATGCGGGCATTGCTAATGGTGAGGTTCTCGATATAGGCATTCTGGCCAAGATAGTTAAAAAGACCTTTCTGTTCAACGAAGTTGTTACTGGTATGGAGACGGAGACCGCTGATTGAGTGGCTGTTGCCGTTGAAATGACCGTCAAATATCGAGATAGCGGTGAAGTTGCTCTCTGCGGTTGAGACATCGTCCCAGTCGGTGCTGGCGGTGAAGTTGAGGTCGGCATCGAGTCTGAAATATTTGCCGCTGTAGTCGAGTTGGCCGCCATTTGTGCGCAGGGAGAGGAGGTTGAGGTCATCGACCGAAGCGATGATATAGGGGTCGCTGGCGCTATCACCGCTGCCGCTCCATTCTGTTGGAGTGTAAAGCATGAGGGTGTGACCGGCAATGGCTTCTTTCCAATTGTCATTGACGTAACCATAGATGATGAAGTTACTGTCGGTGGTAATCATATACTGACCATCTTTAACCATCATCGTATTACCTGTGTAGCCGCTCTTGTATCTTGTGGAGTATATGCGATCGCTGCTATTGGTGTAACCAACGGTTAGTGTCGAAGTCATGCCGCTGCTCCAGATGCCGCCGCCGTTGGCAGTGACATTGCCACCATTGATGGTGACAACATCGCCACGCATACCCCAATCATTACCGTTAGCCGTGACAGTTCCGCGATTGATAACAAGTGTTTTGTTTGCGTATATGCCATTGCTAGGACCAGAGGCATTGATAACGCCGCCGTTGATAGTGAAATACTCAGTATAAATGCCGGTGTACGGATTCGCTCCAGAACTGGAAGTAGCGGTGGCTGTAAGTTGCCCTGTGCCGTTTGTCTGGCCGTATATGGTCAAGGTCGAGTTATCTGCAGAGCAATGGATAGCATCTTCATCGGTGGAGTTGACGGTCAGGCTTGCACCATCGCATAGAATCAAGTTGATATTGGAGATATACGTCACTTGACTGTTGATTTCAACGTTGCCTTCTACATAATACCAGATATCATAACCTTGCATGCCCAACGTAGTGTTGGAACTTGTTATCAAATATGCAGAGGCAGTCTGTGGTTCGCCATTGGCGTCAATGTAGTTGACGTTCGTTTGTTGTGCCCATGCCGTCTGCCCGAAGGCGAGGAGGGCGAAGAGGATGAGCGTAATAGTTTTTTTCATTATTGCTTTATGTTATGTGTTAATAATCTGTGAATTATAGGAGTATGACTTATAGAAAATTTGAGGGCGCAAAAATACAAAAAAAATTGAGACAATCCGCAGACTGTCTCAACTTTTTTAAAGATAATCAACTAATAATCAAGTCATCTCACCACAATCTTCTGGGTCTTCACGTCGTCACCATTGATGAGGCGGAGAACATATACGCCGGAGGGGAGGAAGTCAGAAGGCAGAAGACAGGAGTCAGAATGGGCTTCCCGATTAAGGAGGATGTGCCCCAGCATGTCGATGATCTGGAGGGTACCCTCACCGTTGACGATGATGTTGCCGTTGTTGATGAAGGCGAAGCTGTCGTTGTCTGCGTCAGCGTCGCCCGTGGCGAACACCAGCTTGAAGCGACTGGCATAGTCGTCCGCCTTGGCCTCCACGCGGGTGGCGAGGAGGTTGAGTTGGGCTGTATTTTTATTAAAATCTGTGAGTTAGAAGGGGGCTGCCTTCAAATAAATTTGAGGGCGCAAAAGTACAAAAAAAATTTTTTTTAACCATTCTCCCTTTGATTTCTGTCGGATATTTGGAAATAGTTGTACTATAAAAAACACAAGACACTTTATCCTGAGAAAGAACGCCTTTTCATGGTGAAAGCCATCCGTTACGTGAAGGATGCTTTCATCAACGACGGTGACGGTGTGATGGATTTTGTCGGCACTGTTGACCGACTGAAACCTGATATTTTTGTGGTTAATGAAGATGGTTCTTCTGAAGAGAAACGCCGTTTTTGCGAGGCACGCGACATTGAGTATGTTGTTCTTCAGCGCACGCCTTCCGAAGGCTTGGAGGCACGGTCATCAACATCTTTGAAACAAGACCTTTGCCAGATTCCCACCCGCTTGGATTTGGCTGGTACTTGGATTGACCAACCTTACGTCTCCTGCTATGCTCCCGGATGGGCTATCACGATTTCGTTGGAACCCACTTTTGAAGTGCGTGAGCGTTGTGGCCTCTCCACTTCGACACGCAATATGATTCGGAAAATCTGGCCCATGAAATTACCCGATATGGATCCTGAGACACTCGCCAAACTTGTTTTCTGCTTCGAAAATGACCCTGAGCGCAGTGATGGCATTATCAGCGGGGCACAAGACAGCATCGGCATCTGTATGCCAGGCTTGGTGCGACATTATTACGATAAACTCTACTGGCCTATCAAGTTGGAGACTTGTCAGGATGAAGAAACCCTTCATTGGCTTGAGAACCACCTCATAATGATTCCTATGGAACCTCGCCGCCCAGGTTGTTCGGTGATAGAAGGAAAGGACATCAACGAACCAAAAGTGAAAACCTTGGCACAAGCTGCGGATACCTGTTGGAAGGCCATCATGAATAAGGACCTGGAAACTTTCGCAAAAGCTTTCAAAGCATCCTTCGAAGCACAAACCTCCATGTTTCCCGCCATGATTCAAGGCTCTGTGCAAAGTTATATCGATCAATATTCAGCTATGGATGAGGTGTTGGCATGGAAGATGCCTGGCGCTGGTGGTGGTGGATATTTGGCCTGTGTGGTCAAAAATACCAACACTTTTTGCGACCATCATCCTGAAGCCATCTCATTAAAAATCAGGAGAAAATGAATAAAGTAGTAGAAAAGAAATACCTATTGCCATTCATCTTGGTAACTTGTTGCTTTGCGCTTTGGGGCTTTGCCAACGACATCACCAACCCAATGGTGAAAGCCTTTTCCAAGATATTCCGCATGAGTGTCACCGACGGTGCTTTGGTGCAGTTGGCTTTTTATGGCGGTTATTTCTGTATGGCCTTGCCCGCTGCTTTATTTGTACGAAAGTTTTCCTACAAGACCGGTTTGTTGATGGGTCTTGGTCTTTACGCTCTCGGTGCTCTAATGTTCATCCCCGCTAAAGCAATGGGCAACTATTATCCTTTTCTCATCGCCTATTTTGTGCTTACCTGCGGGCTTTCTTTCCTTGAAACAACGGCCAACCCTTATATCCTCTCTTTGGGCAGCAAAGAAACCGCCACCCGACGACTTAACCTCGCCCAAGCTTTTAATCCCATCGGCTCGCTGGCTGGCATGTTTGTGGCCATGAACTTCATCCAGGCCAAACTCAACCCAATGAGCACAGAGAAACGCGCTTTGCTTAACGATGAGCAATTCAACGCCTTAAAAAATGCTGACCTTGCCGTTTTAAGCCGTCCTTATGTCATTATAGGTGCGGTTTTAGTAGCTTTTTTCATTGTCATTCTGCTGTTAGTAAAGACACAAGCCAAGGCCATGGAAAACACCGACCAAAAATTTGTTTCCACGGTGAAACGCCTTTGGCAAAACAAGCCTTATCGTTATGGTGTGGTGGCGCAGTTTTTCTATGTCGGCGTGCAAATCATGTGCTGGACCTTCATCATCCAATATGGCACGCGCGTCTTTATGGCCGAAGGCATGACGGAGCAAGCCGCGGAGGTACTTTCACAACGCTACAATATTGTGGCTATGGCTCTTTTCTGCGCAAGCCGATTCATTTGCACTTTCCTGTTGAAATACATCTCCCCTTCCAAATTGTTGACGTATTTAGGCATTGCCGGGGCACTATTAATCCTTTGCGTCATCTTCCTTGACGGTCGAACCGGGATGTATTGCTTGGTGGCGGTTTCAGCATGCATGAGTTTGATGTTCCCGACCATTTATGGCACTGCATTGACCGACACGGGCGATGATGCCAAATTAGGTGCCGCAGGATTGATTATGGCCATCTTGGGAGGTTCTGTGTTGCCTCCCTTGCAAGCCCGCATCATCGACGGTGGCGGACTTGGTAACATTGCTTCTGTCAATCTGAGTTTCGTGTTACCGTTGATTTGTTTTGTTGTCATTGTGTTTTATGGACTTTTCATCACAAAAACCAATAAATCATGAAACGCTATTGCCAAACCTTAGAACTTGTTGATAATCCTAAGCTCATTGCTAAATATTGTGAAATTCATGCCCATGTATGGCCAGAGGTAATTGAAGGTCAGCGCAAAGTTGGCATTCTTGACATGCAGATTTTCCGGCGAGGTACTCATCTTTTTATGATTTGCGACACCGTTGACGATTTCGACTGGGAAAAAGACATGGCCAGATTGGCCACCTTGCCCCGTCAGGCCGAATGGGAAGCCTACGTGGCTCAATGCCAAGGCTCTGACCCGTCATTACCCTCCACAGAAAAATGGCAATTAATGGAAAGAATATTTTAATAAGGTGATAGAGAGGTCATTTCGTCCATAAATTCAGAAGCTGTTTTAATTTTTTTAGGCAAAAGTAAACAATGATAAAATCGTCACCACTTTTGTATCACCTACCAAAGTTTTGATCAGCTCTTCGTTCGTAAATCTCCCCGAGGGAGTCTGGGGTACTGGCTGGCACAACCAAAATGAATGGAACATGGTCATCGACGGCGACAAGGCAACCCTCACCTTCCAACCTGAAGATAAGGTGGAACTCAAAGCCGTGATCACCGTAAAAAACATCTCTGAGACTGAAGTGACCGAGGACTTCCATTACACAGCCATCCAAGAAGGTGCTATCGTCAGCGAACGCGAGAGCACTGGCGTATTTAAAAAGGTGAACGAAGATTTCTCACAAGCCATCGTTGGCAAGTGGCAGGGACGTTGCACCAGTGGCCAATCGCTGTTCGACGACGGTCAAGAGCACCTATGGGAATACCTCGCTGACGGCAGCTATGTTTACTACAGCAAGGATGAAAACGGACAATGGGCCGCTGTTGAAGCCCAATCAGAGTATTTCGTTGACGGAACATTGCTCTTCACACGTTGGCAAAACACCGGTGAGAAAGAGAACCGTGAATGGTGGGATATCGCATCCATCGAAAACAATGTGATGAACTGGACCGCTCTCCGCCAAGATGAAAACGGCAATACCTTCACCGTCACCTTCAGCATGACGAAGGTCAACGACTGAGCATTATCATTGAGACTATGACACAAAAAATCCCGCCAGTGATGACGGGATTTTTTGATTTTACGTGGTAGAGACGTGCTATGACACGTCTTCGGGGAGCTTATTTCTTTATGCAGGTTGCGGTTAATCAAAATAAAATATAACTTTGCACTTTGAATCAAATCGAATGGTCATGGAAGATTTAGTATTGTCAATCCCAACGAAGGACTTTAGTTTTCTTGAGCAACTGGCTTCAAGGATGGGTTGGACTGTGCGCACTCGTCGCGAACTACTCGAACGTTTCATCGAATCGTGTCCCAAGGAACCCTTGATGACTGATGAAGAAATCCAAGCTGAAGTTAACGCTGTTCGTTACGGGAAATGAAGCTATTGTTCGATACCAAAGTTCGACAACCTCATCTCCACCGAGACTCGCTACAATTTCTTCGAAATGGTATATAACGTATGTCACATGACCAATATTAACGTTGAGGCTGTTACTCCCATACGCGACATTAAGGATGTCTATCTCCTATCGATGGCCGAAAGCGTTCCTGTGGACTACATTGTCAGTGGCGACAAAGATCTCACCGACCTTCACGAACATGCAGGCATTTCTATTTTGAAATACTCCGAATTGCTTGCGCTTCTTGAAATGTAAAAGAGAGCGACCTTTTTAGTCGCCCTCTTGTTTGTTTTACATTCCTTTTCCCTATGGATAGGATCAAAGGAAATGGGGTTATTGTTTCCGCGCAGCAATCAGCAGGTCCAGCATCTTGATGGCAGAATCACTAATGACCGTACCGGGACCAAAGATGGCTACGGCACCAGCGTCGTAGAGGAACTGGTAGTCCTGGGCGGGAATAACGCCACCCACGGTGACCATGATGTCGGGACGACCGAGCTTTTCAAGCTCCTCGATGACCTGTGGCACGAGGGTCTTGTGACCGGCAGCCAGCGAACTCACGCCCAGGATGTGGACGTCGTTCTCCACGGCCTGCTTGGCAGCCTCGGCGGGCGTCTGGAACAGCGGACCCATGTCGACATCGAAGCCGATGTCGGCATAACCGGTGGCCACCACCTTGGCGCCACGGTCGTGACCGTCCTGACCCATCTTGGCAATCA
>JAEEGL013262948.1_pt1 | contig 11500 bp, 11 predicted proteins | sample 9134231 | NCBI WGS metagenome assembly JAEEGL01 (sample SAMN16246548, study PRJNA631951) | gut metagenome | biome: gut microbiome; feature: rumen; material: fiber-attached | host: Bos | place: Iran: Karaj | collected 2018-10
GAACACAAAGGCCCGCGCCACCAGCGCCGGGTTCCAGATGTTCATGCCGGTACCGCCGAACACTTCCTTGACGAACACGACGGAGAAAGCCGTCGCCAAGGCCACGATCCACAGCGGCACGCCGACAGGCATGATCAGCGGGATCAGCAGGCCGGACACCAGGAATCCTTCGTTCACTTCGTGTCCGCGCGCCTGGGCGACGCCGAATTCGATGCTCAGACCCACCACGTACGAGACGACGATGATGGGCAGCACTTTCAGGAAACCGTACCAGAAGTTGCCCATCAGGGTGCGTTCGATACCCGTCGAGAGGGCCTGCTGGAAGCCGACGTTCCACATGCCGAACAACATGGCCGGCAGAAGCGCGATCACGACCGTTATCATGGTGCGTTTCATGTCGATGGCATCGCGCACCTGTGCACCGCGTGCACCGGTCACCGTATTCGGGACGAAGAGGAACGACTCGAAGGCATCGAAGGTCGAATGCAGCTTCGCGAATTTCCCTCCTTCCTCGAAATTCGGCTTAATCTTGTCAACTATATTTCTTAACGCTTTCATGGTCAATTCATTTCTTTAATCATCAAATCAATGCCCCGGCGCAGGATGCTCTGTACGTCCATCTTGGAAGTGCAGATGACCTCGCACAGCGCGAAGTCTTCCTCAGCCACTTCGTAGATGCCCAGCTGCTCCATGCGTTCGATGTCTTCGGCCAGAATGGCCTTGAGCAACTGCACGGGGTAGATGTCCATGGGTACGACTTTCTCGTACTGGCCGGTCATGACGAATGCGCGGTGCGATCCGTGCATGTTGGTGTCCATGCGGTAGGCATGCTTCCGGCACAGGCAGGCGGGGAACAGGCGCGAGAAGCTGAACTTGCCGAATCCGGGAGCGAGCCAGCCCATGAATTCATAGTAGTCGCCTTCGGGCAGCACGGTCACCTGATGGTCGTAATAACCGAGGAACCCGTCCTGCGCCACTTTCTCACCCGTCAGCACGTTGCCGCTGACCACGCGGACATGGTCACCCGCAAGGCAGGACGTCAGGAAAGACAGGCAGGCACCGTACTTCACCGCCACATAACCGGGAGCGGTGACTTCGGAACCGGTGACCGCGATGACGCGGGTGGCGTCGAACATGCCCGTACGCATTGTACGGCCCATGGCTGCCACATCCTGCGGGTTCATGTACCAGACCGACTCCCCTTTGTTGACGGCATCGATATGGTGTATCTGCACGCCGACCGAGCCTGCCGGATGCGGTCCGGAGAAAGTGTGCAGTTCCACGCCCTTCAGCGTATGGAAAACCGTATTTTCGCCTTGATTGACATGCACCGACAGATGCACCTTGCCGTCCGTCAGGCGCGCCAGGGCATCCAGGCCTGCCTGCAGATCGTCGGCCCGGCCGGCCAGGATCTTTTCATAGGCCGGTGCGAGGGGAGCCGAATCGAATCCCGACACGAACACGGCCTTCGGCGTATCCTGCGGATTGGCGACGATGGCATACGGACGCTGCCGCAGCATGGGCCAGAAGCCGTACTTCAGCATCCAATCCTTGACCTGCTGCCGGTCGGCGGCCGCAGGGGCCAGTTTCTCGACGGACTGCGGTTCGACGGAGGCGTCTTCCGTAACCACGATTTCGAGCAGTTTCCGCTTGTCGCCGCGCACGACGGCCTCGACGGTGCCGCTCACCGGCGACACGATGCGCACCTCCGGACAGACCTTGTCGGCAAACAGCGCATCGCCCGCACGGACCGTATCGCCCTCCCGCACCAGCAAACGCGGCACCAGACCGTAGAAATCGGTCGGCTTGACGGCGAAACGTGTCACTCCGACGGGTTGGACATTTTCGTTGAAGTCATTCTGCTTCAACTTGATATCCAATCCTCTTTTGATTTTGATAACGTTTGACATAATAAGGGGTTATGTTTTTTTAAAGAATCGCAAAATTACGCTTGTTTTTCGGTTTTCTCATCTTTGGCGAGCATCTTTTCGATTTCCGCTTCGGATTTTAACAGTTTGTCGCGGCAGAATGCCATCAGGCGGCCCACCTGCGCCACTTTGCCGGACAAGGTCTCGATGTCGGTATCGGGCTCTTCCATCTCGGCCAGCAGCGTTTCCATCTGCTCCATCGCTTCGCGGTAGGTGAGTTTTTCCATGCCGTTTTCCATTGCCGTTCCGTTTTCCATGCTATTTGATTTTTGGGGTTGTTTCTGTTACGTTGACCGACAGCGTGCCGTCGTACATCTCCACCTGCAGGGCTTCGCCAGCCGGAATCTGCTGCATGCGCGACAGGCAGCGGCCACCGCGGCGCACCAGGGCGTATCCCCGTGCCAGCACACGGTCGGGATGCAGCAGCCGCAATTTGGTGTCGGCCAGTTCCAGGCGCTGCCGGGCCCGGGACAGAGCCGCTGCCGGAGCCAGTGCCGCCCGCTGGACGCACTGCTGCAACCGGAGGGCCTGGCGGTGCACCGCACCATCCACGCCGGCGCGCAGCCGGATCCGGACAGCATCGAGTTCCCGCCCCGCTTCGCGCAACCGCCCGGACACTGCAGGCACTACCGCAAGACGCACGGCATCCATGCGCTGTCTTTCGCGGGTGAATATCTGACGCAGAATGGTTTCCATCCGGCCAGGGATCTGCAGCAGTTCCTCCAGCAGCTGTTCGGCGCCGGAGGCGATGTACTCGGCCACCGCCGTCGGGGTCTTGAGCGCCACGGCCGCGACCATGTCGGTCACCGAGGTGTCCCGGTCGTGCCCGATGCCCGTGATCACAGGCAGCGGGAACTGCGCGACCGCCGAAGCGATTTCGTATGTGTTGAAACAGTGCATGTCAGCCTGGGATCCGCCCCCGCGGATGACGACCACCACGTCGAACGAATCCACCTCGCGGTTGACCGCGTCCAGCGCACTGCAGACCGAGGCCACCGCCTCGTTGCCCTGCACGATGGCCGGGAACAGTGTCAGCCGGAAGGCGATGCGCGCATGGCCTCTGGTGAGCTGGTTCACGAAATCGCCATAGCCGGCCGAAGAGGACGATGCAATGACGGCGATGCGCTGGATGACCTCCGGCACGGCCAGCGAACGGTTGATGTCCCAGATACCTTCGTCCTGCAGCCGGGCGATGATCTCCTGCTTTTCGCGCTCCATGCCGCCCAAGGTGTAGGAAGGATCTATATCTCTAATTATCAAACTGATTCCAAATACCTCATGGAAGGACACCTCCACCTGCAGCAGCACCTGCATGCCGGTATTCAGAGGCCGGCCCGTCACAGATGCGAAACGCGCCTGCAGCCGCTGGTTGGCATCGGCCCAGATCATGGCACGCGACTTGGCGACAATGCGATGGTCCACCGGTGACTTTTCAACCAGTTCCATGTAGCAGTGTCCTTTGCTCAGATGCATTTCATGAATTTCCGCCGTCACCCAGCACCAGTCGGGAATGCCCTCCAGAATGGCCTCGCGGACGGTGAGGTTCAGCTCGCGTAACGTTATCGGTGTCACTGATGTATTTTTAATTGGTAAAGGAACAAAAAAAAACATTACGAAATTTACTGCGGGCACATTTGAAGGTTACAAAAAAACCTATACTTTTGTCGTTCCCTCAATGGGATGTGTTACATTATATAAACAGTTGTTGCACAACAATATAACATTTTTCTGTCTTATATGAAAAAATACAATTTCAACGCAGGTCCCTCCATCCTTTCGCAGTTTGCCATCGAAGAAACGGCAAAAGCTATCCTGGATTTCAACGGAAGCGGCCTTTCGTTGATGGAAGTCTCGCACCGCAGCAAAGAATTCGATGCAGTGTTAAACGAAACGGTGGAACTGTTCAAGGAAGTCCTGGGCGTTCCCGAAGGCTATCAAGTCCTGTTTCTCGGCGGAGGCGCCAGCCTGCAGTTCTGTATGGTGCCCTACAACCTGCTGAACCGCAAGGCAGCCTACCTCAATACCGGCACGTGGGCCAACAAGGCCATGAAAGAAGCCAAGCTGTTCGGCGAAGTCGTCGAGGTGGCCTCCTCCAAGGACGACAATTACACCCATATCCCCAAAGACTACGTAATTCCGGCCGATGCCGACTATTTTCACATCACCACCAACAACACCATCTTCGGAACCGAAATCCGCAAGGATCTGGATTCGCCGGTGCCGCTCGTGGCTGACATGTCGTCCGACATTTTCAGCCGCCCGATGGATGTCTCCAAGTACGGCCTCATCTACGGCGGTGCGCAGAAGAACCTGTCCTGCGCCGGCGTGGCGTTCGTCGTTGTCCGCGAAGACCTGCTCGGCAAGGTGGAGCGTCCCATTCCGTCGATGCTCGACTACCGCATCCACATCAAGAACAACTCGATGTTCAACACGCCGCCCTGCGTGCCGGTGTTCACCGCCCTGCAGACGCTCAAATGGCTGAAAGCCACCGGAGGCGTGGAAAGCATGCAGCGCCGCAACCAGGCCAAGGCCGACCTGCTCTATGCCGCCATCGACAATAGCAAGCTGTTCCGGGGCACGGCTGCCAAGGAAGACCGCTCGGTGATGAACGTCTGCTTTGTCATGCAGGAAGGCTGCGAAGCCTACGAAAAACCGTTCCTCGAATTCGCCCAGTCCAGAGGTATGGTCGGCATCAAGGGCCACCGTTCGGTGGGCGGATTCCGGGCTTCGATCTACAACGCCATGGATCTCGAAGGCGTGCAGGCGCTGGTGGACTGCATCGCCGATTTCGAAAAGACGGTCTGACGTTTTTTTGTATCTTTGCCGAATCCCAAAAGGAAGATTCTAAACAAACCCATTCATGAGCAAAATACTTGTAGCGACCGAAAAGCCCTTTGCCAAAGTGGCCATAGAGGGCATGCGTCAGATTATAGAGGATGCGGGATATACTTTCGCACTGCTTGAGAGATACACCGACACGGCGACACTCTGGGCTGCCGTTTCGGATGCGGAAGGCCTGATCGTCCGCAGCGACAAAGTGACACCCGAACTCATCGCCGCCGCACCGAACCTGAAGGTGGTCGTCCGTGCGGGAGCCGGTTACGACAACATCAACCTGCAGGCCTGCACAGACCGGGGCATCGTTGCCATGAACACGCCGGGACAGAACTCGAACGCCGTGGCGGAACTGGCCATCGGACTTATGCTGTTCGCCGCACGCAACCATTTCGAACCGGGCACGGGCACCGAACTCAAGGGCAAGAAACTGGGCATCCACGCCTACGGCAACGTCGGCCGTCTGGTAGCCGCACTGGCCAAGGGTTTCGGCATGGACGTGTACGCTTTCGACCCGTTCATCCCCGCCGAGAAAATGGAAGCCGAGGGCATCAAGAGCATCGCGACGGTCGAAGAACTCTATCGTACGTGCCAGTATGTCTCCGTGCACATCCCGGCTACGCCCGAGACCAAACGCTCGATAAACTACGCGCTGATTTCGTCGATGCCGCAGGGTGGCACGATCGTCAACACGGCCCGCGCCGAAGTGGTCGATGAGGAAGGTCTTTTCAAAGCCATCACCGAACGCACCGACCTGCGCTATTTCACGGATGTGGCGCCCGACTGCCTGCACCGTCTGGTGAACAACGTCGGCGCACGCGTATTCGCTACGTCCAAGAAGATGGGCGCCGAGACAGCCGAGGCCAACATCAACGCCGGCATCGCCGCTGCACGCCAGGCGGTCGATTACCTGAAGAACGGCAACAACCGCTTCCAGGTGAACCGGTAAAGGTCTGATACTGAAATTTCACGCCGGAAATTTTGTTTCCGGCGTTTTTTTTTCTATTTTTGTCCTTCGCAAGAAAAACAAATCGAAGTTTCATTAAAACCCGTTTCGCCTATGGCATGATTTCTACCCTTATTTCATTCTAAATCAATAGTATATGGAAATGAACAAGTGGCCCGACCAGACTTTGGTCGAGGAATTTGTCAAGGGTAATGCAACATGCTTTGACATTCTCATCAGGCGTTACAAAGACCGGATTTTCTCGTACATCTATTATACCTTGAGCGATAAAAGCCTCGCCGAGGATATTTTTCAGGATACCTGCATCAAGGCCATCCATTCGCTGCTGGATGTGCGTTACCGCGATTCCGGACGTTTTCTTTCGTGGATTACGCGCATTGCGCACAACCTGATTATCGACCATTACCGCCGGGCCCGCCAGCTGGAAACCACGTCGGCCGACGGTCAGACGGCACTGCTCAATTCCGTCAGATATGCCGAACCGACCATCGAAGACCAGATGGTGTCGAGCCAGATACGGAAAGATGTGCGCAAGCTCATCGAACGGCTGCCCGACGAACAGCGGGAGATCATCCTGCTGCGCCATTATGGCGACTTGACGTTCAAGGAAATTGCCGACCTGACGCACGTCAGCGTCAACACGGCGCTGGGGCGCATGCGGTATGCGCTCATCAACCTGCGGAAACTCGTCAAGGAGCACCGCGTGATTCTTTCCATGTAAATCAGTTAGTTCTGCCGGCCAAGCATCCGACGGCGCACCTTGCGTTCCTGCAGGAACCGGAGCATCCGGACAAAGCCGCGGATGCCCGCAATCAGCAGGACGTAGCCCAGGACGATGAGCCAGAGCGACGGGAAACGCTCGATTTCAATCAGGCAGTTGTCGGCCCATCTGCCCTGCTCACGGTCGAAGTCGGCCAGGCAGAAGCGGTAGTGTTTTTTGCGCTGCGGCTCCAGCGACACCAGATGCAAAGTGTCCTGTGTGCCGTTGGTGAAATGAAGTGAAATATCGGCCGTAAAACGGTCTACGGCCGGCGACGCCAGTGTCAGGACATCATCGCCTGCCAGCGGCAGGTTCTGCGGGCTGATGGCTGCCAGGCCGGTGTAAATCCAGCCCTGATACTGCGTTTCGTCCGCCACGCGGGTCACACGGACATAGGCGGCTGGCATGGCACCCTGCTTCCGGACATACGTGAAACCATCGCCCACCGGCACGGCATACATGATTACCGTGTCGATCTCCACGCGGTAAGGACCGAGAATCTCCACCGCCCCCGTCCGTGCTTCCGGACGGTACTCCTCCTTCATGCGCCAGGTGGTGGCGTCGAGCAATGCCAGCGGCGGATTCCCTTCCTCAATCTTCAGATTTTCGAGCATCACCCCGAACGGCAGAATCACATGTTCCCCGTCGCGCTGCACCACTTCGTTGGTACTCTGGCCGACCGTGATGTCGAGACGGCATACTTTGGTATCGCCGTTCAAGGCTTTGCCCTGCCAAAGCACGAAGAGACCGGCCACGAATATCAGGACCGCCAGCACGCCATTGAGCAGAATACTGGCCAGGGTTCTACGTTTGACAGGTCGCACGCGTTTCATATCGGCGGAATACGGATTGCAGTTGTACAGCAATGATAACTTCTGATGTTCTCAGGTCAGAAAGTTACAAAGATAACTTTTTTTTTATTTTCGGGGCACCAGCCGTGCGGTACGAGGGGAAAAATTAACTTTGCAACAAAGAACCGATATGATCTGGCAGGAAGACATCATCGACTTCGGCCACTTCCTCCGCCTGGAGAAAGGACTGTCCGACCGCACCGTCGAGGCATATACCGACGACATCGGCAAGCTGGCGGCGTTCGCCGAAGCGAAAAAACCGGCCATGCTGCCGGAAGAAGTGGACGACGAACTGTTGCACGGCTTTGTGCAGCATATCGCCGGACAACATCTGAGCCAGCGGTCGCAGGCCCGCATCATTTCGGGCATCCGGGCTTTCTACCGGATGCTGCTGCTGAACGACCGCGTCGAGAGCGATCCGACCCAGTGTCTCGATGCACCCCGGCTGCCGCAGCGTCTGCCCGATGTACTGTCGGTGGAGGAAATCGACCGGATGATAGCCGCCATCGACCTCAGCAAGCCCGAAGGACAACGCAACAAGGCCATTCTCGAAACATTGTACAGCTGCGGGCTGCGCGTATCCGAACTGGTCGGCCTGCGGCTGTCGCACCTGTTTTTCGGCGAAGGTTTCATCAGTGTCATCGGCAAGGGCGACAAGGAGCGGCTGGTGCCGATCAGCCCGCGGGCCATCCATGAGATAGAGCTTTATTTCCAGGATCGCCGGCATCTGCCGGTCGTGCAGGGGCAGGAAGATTTCGTGTTTCTGAACCGGCGGGGCCACGCCATGACGCGTGTCATGGTGTTCACCATCATCAAACAGCTGGCCGCGTCAGCCGGCATCGAAAAAAACGTGAGCCCGCACACCTTCCGCCATTCGTTCGCCACCCACCTCGTCGAAGGGGGTGCCGACCTCAGGGCTGTGCAGGACATGCTCGGACACGAGTCCATCACCACGACCGAAATCTACACGCATCTGGACCGTTTCTTCCTGCGGGAAACGTTGTTGGAACACCATCCGCTCTGCCAGGCGGAACGGGCGGCGAAAGGCAGGACGGACAAATAAGGATATCTCAGACGGTGTCCGGATGGTCTTCGGACAGATAGGTGCGGTACGGCCGGTCGAGATCCAGCACATCGAACCGGTGCTGGCGCTGCTGTCCGGCCGGCGGAATCACCATGTATTCGCCGTATTTACGGGTAAGGTAGGCATCCGGATCGGCGACGCCGAGGACTTCCCTGCCCTCGAACAGAATCGGCGCGGGTTCGCCGAAAATACGGCGGGGCATGACACCGCGCAGGCCGTCGTCGTGATCGACCACCCAGTCGGAGCGGTCGAAATCGTAGGTTTTCTGCAGCCGGCGCATACGGCGCTGCACGCCTTCCAGGGTATAGAACCTGCGGCAGAGCAGCGGCACCCAGCAGGACGGACCGTGGCCGTGCCGATACGGGTCACGGCAGAGGAAATACTGGATCTTCTTCAACAGGAAATAGCGGGCGAAATGCAGCCGGCGGACCAGACGGCAGGCCGTCATACCGTCCAGCGGGAACACATCGATATAAATGCCGCCCACATAGCGCAGATGGAGCCGCTCGATCAGGGTCGTACCGGCGTCCTGGATCTTGGCGAAAGGCAGCGGATAGGACGGGTCGGTCTCGGCACTCACCAATTCCAGCGGTGCCGGCAGCCATTCAGCCGCATGTGCCGTCAGCCGGTCGTAATCCGCCCGGGGCATACCGATGTCCAGGTCATCGTCCCATGGAATGAAACCCTTGTGGCGCACGGCGCCAAGCAGTGTGCCGGCCAGGATATAATAGCGCAGGCCGCGGGCACGGCATACCGCATCCACCTGCATCAGCAGGTCCAGGATGCGCAGCTGCAACGGACGGATATCGTATTCTGCCATGTCAATCGTATAAGGACGGAGGAATCTGCTCGCCGGCGGCGCGGAAGTCGTCCACGGTGTCCAGTTCCATCGAAAAAAGGTCGGACACATCCTCGGCGGCGAAAGACAGGCCGCGGACGATAAGCCGCTCGAACGCCTGCTCGTAGAACACATTGTCGAGACCTTCTTCCATCATCTCAGCCAGACATTGGGCCAGGGCCGCGGTGTACGCAGCCGACATGCGCTCGATGCCGATGGATTCGCCCGCCGCCGCACGGATGTCGCACGTCTTGCTGATGGCCGTGACGCGGCCCGAAGCGTCCGTCACGACCTTCATCTCCTCCTCGCCCAGTGCATGACTGTTCAGCGCCAGCACGTCGGGCCGGTCGGAAGCCAGCAGCCGCACAATAATCTGCGGGTCGAACAGAATGTCGCTGTCGAGCAGCATTGCCGGCCGGCCGGCAATGTCCCGGCAGGCGAGATAAAGGGAGTAGATGTTATTGGTCGAGGCGTACCTTTCGTTATGGATGAAGGAGATGTCGGCCCGGCCGGCGTAGTGTGTCTGGAGGTAGTTCTCTATCTGCTCATGCAAATAGCCGGTCACAACCGTGAATTCGCGGATGCCGGCAGCCAGCAGCGCATCCACCGTGCGGGCCAGCAGCGGACGCGGCCCGATGCGGAGCAGACACTTCGGACAGTGGTCGGTCAAAGGGCGCAGCCGCGATGCGATGCCCGCCGCAAGAATCACTGCTCTCATCCGGCCTGTGCAATGCGTTTGATGGTGTCGCAGACCAGCCGGTTCTGTTCGGCACGGCCCAGCGTAATGCGCAGGTGCGTGTCGATGCCCGGCTCGTTCATGAACTTGATCTTGCAGTCCTCGGCGGCCAGCGCCTCCTGCAAGGCCGGTTTCAAAGCTATCGGATACTTGATGAGGATAAAGTTCGCCACCGAGTCGTACACTTTGAAACCGGGCAACGCACCCAATTCCTCCGCGTACATCCGACGACCTTCGTTCATGACGCGCGCCACCTCGCGGTAATGTTCCTCGCTCTGCAACGCAGCCAGCGCGACATCCTCCGACAACCGGTTGTATCCCAAATATTTATTGCTGTATCGCAAGAATTTCTCCTGCCCCCTGCCGACAAAGCCGAAACCCATGCGCAGGCCGGGCAGCCCGTAGAACTTGGACAGGGTGCGCACGATAATCAGATTGTCGTACTTGTCAACCAGGCGGCTGACGTAGCTGATGTCGCCGGTTACGAACGAAGCATAGGCCTCGTCGGTCAGGACGATGATGTCTTTGGGCAAAGCCGCGAGCAGACGGTCGAGTTCGTCGGGCGTCAGGCCGTTGCCGGTGGGATTGTTGGGCGAAGCCAGCAGCAGGATGCGGGGACGCACCTGCGCGGCTGTCCGGACAATCTCGTCGATGTCGTAACGGAACGAGGTGGCCGTCTCGTGCAGCGGGTACTGGATGGTCGTGCCGTCCACTTCGTCGGCGATGGACTTGTAATACCACCACGAGAACTGGGGAATCAGGATGGTGCGATTGCCGCAGGCGTCCGTCAGGTAATAATGCACCGCGTTCTTCAGGATGTCTTCGCCGCCGTAGCCCAACAGCACGCGCGACTCCTCAATGCCGTAAAGTTCTGAGAGGTAAACCGACACAATGCTTTTGCGGCCGGTGTCATAAATGCGGGTGTAGAAGCAGAGCTTGCCCGCATCGAAATTTTTCAACGCTTCCGTCACAGCCTCGGACGGCGCAAAATTGAATTCGTTTCTGTCTAGAAAATTCATACAACGTCTGTTAGGAGACACAGCTTGTTTTCATGGCAAATGTACGTCTTTTCCGCCAATAATCAACAGGCCGGATACAGGGCAAAAAGAGAGCCGGTCGGAATCCGGCCGGCTCACCTTTATATGCGGAAGCGCTTACACACCTCTCTTGGCACGGAGAATCTCCTGCGCCGCCGTGCAGTTGCTGGTGGGCACATAGTCCTTGAGCGGCACCATCTTTTCGTTGATGGCGTCGAGGAACCAGCTGGGCTGCGGGAAGAAAGCATCTTCGAGTTCGTGGCACGGGGTGATCCAGTTGCGGGAACCGAGCACCACGGGCGCTGCGTCGAGGTCGTCGAAGCAGAAGTCAGCGATGTTGGCCGCCAGGTCGTTCAGATACGAACCGCGTGCCGTGGCGTCGCCGGCGATGATGATACGGCCGGTCTTCTTGACGCTGGCGATAACCTTGTCGTAATTGAACGGCACCATGGAACGGGCGTCGA
>JAEEGL013657883.1_pt1 | contig 11500 bp, 10 predicted proteins | sample 9134231 | NCBI WGS metagenome assembly JAEEGL01 (sample SAMN16246548, study PRJNA631951) | gut metagenome | biome: gut microbiome; feature: rumen; material: fiber-attached | host: Bos | place: Iran: Karaj | collected 2018-10
AATACAGGCAAAATAAAAAATTGATGTCCACATATATCGACGGACTTTTGCAGGTCATCGATCGGAAAACAGGAAAAATCCATTCCACTTTCAATCAGACCGTAACCGCTACGGGAAGGCTTTCAAGCACCGAACCGAACCTCCAAAATATACCTGTCAGACATGAGCTCGGTAGGAGGATAAGATCCGCATTCGTGCCTTCGACAGATGGAAGAGTGCTCGTGGACGCCGACTATTCGCAGATCGAACTCAGAATAATGGCTCATCTGTCAGGAGATAAAAACATGACAGAGACGTTCATAAAAGGCGGAGACATACATACGATGACTGCCGCCAAGGTCAACGGAATAGAGCCTTCCGAAGTCACGCAGGAGATGAGGACAAAGGCGAAAGCTGTCAATTTCGGCATCATTTACGGGATAAGCGATTTCGGCCTTGCGAGAGACCTGGGAGTCGGTTTTTACGAGGCAAAGAGATACATAGAGGATTATTTCAAAATGTATCCGGGAGTAAAAGAATATCTTGACAGTTCCGTGAAATTTGCGAAGAAGAACGGATATGCTGTGACGGTGATGGGAAGAAGGAGATACCTTCCCGAGCTTAGATCGTCGAAATACGGCGAGAGGCAGTTCGGCGAGAGAGTAGCCATGAATATGCCTATACAGGGAACCGCGGCTGATATAATAAAATTCGCAATGGTGAGAGTGCATGAAAGACTCAAACAGGAATGTCCTGACGCGAAGCTGATACTTCAGGTGCACGACGAGCTTTTACTCGACGTGGATGCAAGATACGAGGAGAAGGTAAAAAACATCCTCCGCGAGTGCATGGAGAACGCGATGGAGCTTTCAGTGCCGCTGCCTGTTTCGGTAAACTCCGGAACCGACTGGGGAATAAAGTAGGATAAACTGCGAGAAGCAACTGTAAGGAGATGTAATTGAAATGATAGTTTTGGGAGTGACCGGAGGCACCGGAACGGGTAAAAGCACCGTATGCAAAATGCTCAAGGATAAAGGCGCAAAAGTGATAGACGCCGACAAGATCGCGAAAAAAGCTCAGAGAAAAGGCACGCCTGCATACGAAAGGATAGTCGAGCATTTCGGAAAAGGGATCCTGCAGGAAAACGGAGAGATCGACAGGGCAGCGCTCGGGAAGATAGTTTTCCGCGATTACAGGGAGATGCTGACGCTCAATCACATAGTGCACGAGTATGTCTCCAAGGAAATAAAGGAGAAGGTAAAAACGTACAGGGAAGAGGGAGAATCTCTTGTTGTCCTGGACGTGCCGATACCGATCGAGGAGGGATTTTTCGACACCGCGAATTCGATCTGGACAGTGAGCGCGAACAACGATGTCAGAGTCGAAAGGCTTATGGAGAGAATGAAGATCTCCGAATCTGAAGCTGAGGTCAGGATCAACGCTCAGATGAGCAACAGAGAATACGAGGAGATCGCAGATACTGTAATACAGAACGAAGGCTCTGAAGAGGAACTTAAAAAACTTGTGGATTACGAATATATGAGACTGATGGCGGGGTTGTGATAAACCGTCTGTTTGATGCCGTATTTGCGTTTTAACTTTGATGACATGCCGCCCTTGTCCTTCTTCTTAACGGGAGGACGGGCGGTTCTTTTTTCTGCCGTAAAAATATAATAACCGTCAGATTCGGTGACTTTTACGCCTCCGAAGACTGATGTGAATTTGTTTTTATACCAGTCAAGGCGCTTTGTGACCATATAAAATCTGCCGCCGACCTTCAAATGTTTAAAGCCGTCTTCGATAAAATGCTTGGCGACAGAAAAGTCAGTGTGATACGGAGGATTTGAAAGTATCATATCAAAATCGTTATCTTCGACATTTGCAAAACCGTCAGATACGAATGCGTCGGCGCATGTATTGTTGAATGAATTATTGATCATCGCGCATTTTACCGCATCGGAAGAGATATCACACTGGATAACAGTGCAGTCGTTTGAGAGCTTCTTACAAGCGAAAATTCCGACGATACCTGTGCCGCAGCCCAGGTCGAGGATCTTATCTCCCTTATTGAAAACGGCGCCGGAGAGCATTGCCAGAGTACCTTTATCGGGAGCGCCGGGAGAGAAGAGAGACTTTTCGCTTTCGATAAAAAGAATATGATCTTCAATTTCGCAAACAAATGCGTCGGGAACACATTTGAAATAATAAAAACAACTGTCTAAGGATGAAAGATCTTCAAGTAAAATGCCTCCGGAGGATTCAGCCGCTTTTATTGAAAAAATATTGTCTTTTGAAATTTTTGCGGAGAGGAAAGGCACGCCTGACAAAGATATGAAGAATATGAAATTTTTGATCATCTTTTTCGAATAACCTTTGTTTCGCTCTGAAGGACGGACGATATAACCTATGCTTCCCTCCGTATAAAAACACTCCGGTCTGTACTGAACGAATCCGATTATTTTTCTGTCTGATTTTCTCACAAACGCATACTGCACTGTTTCAGACGAAGGAGCTGATTTGAAAAAGAAAGAATCTGAAGAGCCTTCGAGCTCGGCCATAAAAGAGGAAAGATCGCCGCTGAATGAAGCGTCCGTAAACGCGAAGAAAAAGTCGTCGGAGTTTTCCGATCTGTTTGATATGATATTTCGAGGAGATCTGATTCCCATTATCACTCACCTTCGGGGGAGAACTGGCTTCCGTAGAGCGATGCGTACAGGCCGCCTTTTTCGAGCAGTTCTTCATGCGTGCCGGATTCCTCTATATTGCCGTTTTCAATGAATAAAATCATATCCGCGTTTCTGATCGTGGAAAGCCTGTGGGCGACAGTGAAGGACGTTTTGCCCGAGGAGAGTTTTTCAAGGGCGTTCTTTATCCTCGTCTCGGTCAGAGCATCGACTGAAGAAGTTGCCTCGTCCAGGATGAGGATCGAAGGATCAGCCGCGAGAACTCTCGTGATGCAGAGAAGCTGCTTCTGGCCTTCCGATAAAAGAGCGTCGTCTTCTGAAATATAAGTGTCGTAGCCGTTCGGGAGCTTTTTGATAAAATTATGAGCCATCGTTTCCTTTGCTGCCGCGATGACGGTGTTTCTCTGAGGCTCTGTGAGCCCGAATGAGAGGTTTTCATATATCGTACCTGAAATTAACCACGTCTCCTGTAAAACGAGCCCAAAACGGCTCCTGAGGGCTCTACGGGGCACTTCGGAAATATTTTTTCCGTCAATTATGATTTTTCCGCTGCTGCAATCGTAAAATCGCATCAAAAGATTGATCAAAGTCGTTTTACCTGCGCCTGTTTTGCCTACGATGGCGACGTGCGTGCCGGGCTTTACGTCAAGGCTGAAATCGCGGATAAGCGGTCTTTCTTTTACATATGAAAAACTGACGTGATCGAACGTCACGCTGCCCGAAGAATCCGGGAGGTCATCTTCGAACGATTCTGACGCATCTTCTTTTTCGATCGGAAGCGATATGAAATCGAACACTCTCGATGCGCAAGCCAGGGAGTTCTGAAGTTCTGAAATGACGCCGGAGATCTCATTGAAGGGCTTTGCGTACTGGCTCGCATAAGAGAGGAAAACAGTCATCGAACCGACAGTGAAAGTTCCTCCCGCGGCTCCGAATGCGCCTATGCAGAGCATCGCTCCGAGAAACGCCACGAACGCGTAGATCAGACTGTTTGTAAAACGAGTCGTCGGATTCACAAGTGAAGAGAAGAACACAGCCTTTAATGATTTTTTTCCCAGTTCATCGTTGATAATGTCAAAATCAGAAAGAGCTTTCTTCTCGTTGGCATACGCTTTTATAACTTTGCGTCCTGCGATCATCTCTTCGAGATAAGACGCGTGAGCCGCTCTGACGATTGCTTCCTGTCCGAAGAAGCCGTAAGTTTTTTTAGATATAAATTTAGCGACAAAGAGAGATACAGGCGTCAAAAGAACGACGGCAAGCGTTACGACAGGGCTTATCGAAAGCATCAAAGCGATCGTTCCGACGATCGTGAATATACCGGTGAAAAACTCCTTAAAGAGCATCTCAAGACCTTCACATATCCTGTCTGTATCGGAAATGACCGTATTGATCATCTCTCCGTGGCTGTGCGAATCTATGTATGAAAGCGGCAGCTTCTCGAGCACTCCCGCAGCGTCGCTTCGTATGTTTTTTACGGTATTATAAGCGATCCTGCCGCTGAAAAATCCGATGAACCAGAGAAGCAGCGCGTATATCCCGGCGAATACCGGGATCATCGAAGCGGCTTTGACTATCTGTTCGATCGTAAAATCGGTATACAGAAGATCGATGACTTTACCGGTAAAAACGGGTATCAGAAGCATCGAAATGACAGCGGGTATCGCGAGTATTATATTCATTATCAGGAGGATCCTGCTCTTGCCGATGTATTTGATAAGGAGTTTGAACGTCTGCTTATTGCTCATAGGCCGCGTCCCTCCTTTACTTGGGCGTTGTAGATCTCGCGGAAGACGCCGCAAGAACCCTTAAGCTCTTCGAAAGTGCCGTCTCCGGCTATATGTCCGTCGTCAGTGACGAGTATTTTATCTACGCTTCGAAGAACGGATATCCTCTGCGTGATCAGGAGTACAGTCATTCCGCTCCTTTGCTTTATCGCGCTCATAAGCTGCGCCTCGGTCGTAAAATCCAGAGCCGAGAAGCTGTCGTCAAGTATAAGAATATTCGGGTTTGCGACGAGCGCTCTTGCGATAGACAACCTCTGTCTCTGACCGCCTGAGAGATTTCTGCCGTACTGGGAGAGTTTGAAATCGAGGCCGCCTTTTTCATTGATGAAATCATACGCCTGAGCGTCTTTCAAAGCCCTTATCATATCGTCGTCAGTCGCCGTTTCGCTTCCTCTCAGGAGATTTTCTCTGACAGTTCCTTTAAAGAGCATCGTCTCCTGAAGGACTGTTTTTACTTTTGATCTGAGCACGTTATTAGGGATCAGAGAAATATCGCATCCGTCAACGAAAACATTGCCTTCCGTCGGTCTGTAAAAACCTGTCAGAAGATTGACGAGAGTCGTTTTACCTGATCCCGAAGCGCCGATAACCGCGGTTATCTGACCTCTTTTCAGCTTAAAATCAGCTTTGACGAGCGATGCTTCTCCCGTTCCGGTGTAGTTCAATGTCACATTGTCGAAAACTACCGCGTCGTCGGAATTATCGACAAATTCGCATTTATTGTCAGTATAAGTCTCTTCGGGGAGCTCGAAAACAGACTGTATCCTGTTGCCGCATGTTATGCTTTTTGAAATATTTATGATCAGATTCGCGAGCTTGATCAGTTCAACCAGTATTTGTGAGAGATAGTTTGAAAGCGCGATCACCTGGCCGGGAGAGAGGATCCCGGGGACTTTTTTAGAACTTAGTGTGAGAAGAACGAATAACGCGATATTGATTATCACGAATGTTATCGGATTCAAAAGGGAAGCGACGCCGTTTGTTTTTTCCTGGGACCGTTTTACATCCTCGGCCTGCGAATCGAATTTGTTTTTCTGCTGATCTTCCTTGCAGAAAGCCCTGATCACGCGAACGCCTGAGAGGTTCTCTCGTGCCGTTTTGAGCAGGGCGTCAGAGCGTTCCTTGACCGTCTTGTGATATTTCATCGTGACGAGCATGATCGTAAAAATTATCGCAGCGAGTATAAATATTGCGGCGATAAAGATCAACGCTAGTTTTCCGTCTATCGTAAAAGCCATTATTGCGGCTCCGAGAACGACAAAAGGAGATCGCAGCAGCAACCTCAAAAACAGATTTGCGCCCGTCTGGAGCTGCTGCATATCGTTCGACATGATATTAAGCAGGAAAGATGTTCCCGCCTTATCTGAGTATTTGGAATCGAGTTTTTCGATGTGGTCAAAAAGGGAATGGCGCAGATCTTTTACAAAACCTGTGGAAGCTTTTGCCGCGAAATATTGCGCGCTGAGGGAAAACGCGAGGCCCAAAGCTCCTGCTAACGCTAGGAAGATCGTATATCTTGCTATCAGCGGTACGTCCTTTGACGCGATCCCTTTATCGACGATCATCGAAATGATCATCGGAACGGCAAGCTCCAAAAGCACCTCAAAAAGCTTCAAAAGAGGGCTCATCACGCATTCGAAACTGTATTTTTTAAAATATTTCAGCAGTTTCCTCATTTGGTATTTTTATTCAGCCTTTCACCTACCGCGCCGCCCGGATGTATGACAGCGAACTGTTCGTTTTTGTATCCCGTCTCTTCGATGAGGGCCGTCTGGAGCACGTGGAAGATCATGCAGAGGGCGGTTGATGAGGTCGTGCCCTGCGCGTTGTATTTGTCAGTTTCCCTGTTTACATACTGCTTCAAAACCACATCCGCGCCTTTCGCGAGAGGCGATTCGAGATTTTCGGTGATCGTGATTATTTTAATTTCTTTCGTTTTACAGATCTCCATGATCGGCAGAAGCTCTTTCGTCTTTCCTCCGCGGGAGGCGAAGACCATGACGTCTCCTTTCTGAAGAAAACCGGTCGCGCCGTGTACGGCCTCGGCAGGCGAAATGAATCTGGACGGTCTCTCTATGCAGCAGAGAAGGTGAGCAAAATGCTGACACATTATACCCGAATGCCCGCAGCCCGATGTCCCTATCCTCGGAGCGTTTTTGAGCAGCTCGATCGCCTTGCTGTAGGCTTTTTCGTCAAAAGTATCGGATAGCCCCCTGATGCATTCCTCTTCTATTTCATAAGCCTGTTTTATCTGCCTCAAAGTTTCCTTTTTCATCACACAAACCTCCGGAGATTTTGTATACGTTAATTATATTACATCCGCATGTAAAAAACCACATCGAAAAAATCGTCAAGGATCATATGAATACGTTAAAAGCGCGGCTTTTGGATCAAAAACCGCGCTTTGAAATCATTTATACTCAGTTTTGAAAAGACATGATGTCAGATCGATCAAACGAGATCGTGCGTGAGATCGAATGTGTCTTTAGCTATCATGAGCTCTTCGTTTGTAGGAATGACGAGCATTTTAACTGTCGCTTCGGGAGCGGAAATATCGTATTCGATATCTGTTCTCTTTGCTTTGAGGTTAGTCTCTTCGTCGATTTTTACTCCGAGGAACGCAAGCTTGTCAGCGACTCTCGTACGGTACTGCGGGTTGTTCTCACCGATGCCGCCGCAGAAAACGATAGCGTCAGCGCCGCCCATTGCAGCCATGAAGCCACCGATGTATTTTGTGAGCTGATGGCAGAGCATGGATTCGATGAGCCTGTATCTCTCATTGCCGGCTTTTGCTCCTTCTTCGATATCTCTGTTGTCGGATGTCACTCCGCCTGTGAGTCCGAGGATACCTGATTTTTTGTTCATCATAGTATCGACTTCTTTAGCGGTCAACCCTTCTTTTTCCATGATAAACGGAATGATGGCGGGGTCAATGGAGCCGCAGCGAGTTCCCATCAGGATACCTTCAAGAGGCGTAAGTCCCATAGTTGTATCGAAGCATTTGCCTTTCTGTATAGCTGAAATAGAAGAACCGTTTCCGAGATGGCATGTTACGAGATTGACTTCTTCGGGCTTCTTACCGAGCATCGCGGCAGCTCTCAAAGTGACATATCTGTGAGATGTTCCGTGGAAACCGTAGCGGCGGATCCCGTATTTCTCATAATATTCATAGGGAAGAGCGTACATATATGCATAATCAGGCATCGTCTGATGGAAGCCTGTATCGAAAACAGCTACCTGGGGAACATCGCCGATGATCTCTTCGCATGCGTTTATGCCGATGAGGTTCGCGGGGTTGTGGAGAGGTCCGAAGACTTTGCACTCATCGATAGCCTTTTTAACATTTTCGTTGACGAGAACAGAGCCCGAGAATTTTTCGCCGCCGTGGAGTACTCTGTGTCCGACCGCCGCGATCTCTTTCATCGAAGAGATGATCCCGTATGTGGGGTCAGTGAGGTATTTTGTGACGAGCTTCATAGCTTCCGCATGGTCAGCCATAGCGATGTCGATCTTGAGCTGCTCTTTTCCTTCTGATTTGATCTTGAAGTTTCCTCCGGGGATACCGATACGGTCGCACATACCTTTAGCGAGGAGATGTCCTTCGGGCATTTCCATCAACTGATATTTGATCGAAGACGATCCCGCGTTTATGACAAGTATTTTCATGATTAAAAATCCTTTCTGCATTTTGAATGCCGAATATTTAACCCGGGTATTTTATCATATACGGAAGTCTTTCGCAACTTGATTTTAAAAGAATAAAAATATATAATCATTAACGCGGCCGGAAAGGTAAAAATTCCCGGTAACGCTGTAATTATTGCGACCGAAAGGATCAACGTAAAATGAAGAGAAAAATCAGAACACCTTATTTTGAGATCGGAACAAAAAATTATATCTACGGAGACAAAGTGCTCGAATACGCGATCGCCGCTGACAAGGCTGCGGAGAAATACGATATAGACGTGCTCTTCATCACGCCCGCTGTCGAGATCAGAAGAGTCGTAGAGAACACAAAGCACCTGATCGTACTCGCGCCTTACATGGACACGCTGAGACCCGGAAGAGGTATGGCAGACATTTTACCGGAAGCGTTAAAAGCTGCCGGAGCGTGCGGAGTGGTAGTGAATCATTGCGAAAAACCGATGTCCATCCCGCAGATCAAAAAGACGATAGACCGCGCCAACGAGATAGATTTTCTCGTCTTCGCGTGCGCTGATACCATTGCGGAGGCAAAAGCGATAGCGCAACTTCATCCTGATATCATCAATCCCGAGCCCTCGCAACTGATCGGCGGAACGGGAGGCGGAGTCAGCGACATGGGCTATGTAAGAGAAGCTATTGAGTCGATCAAGGCGATCTATCCCGATATTCTTGTGGAGCAGGCGGCAGGCATAACGAACGGACAACAGGTATACGACTTTATTATGGCCGGTTCCGAAGCTGCAGGCGCGGCATCGGGGATAATGAACGCCGAAGACCCCATCGCTATGATCGACGAGATGATCGCGGCCACAAGACGAGCAGCTGACGATCTTAAGAAATTGGGCAAGTAATGAAAGATCCGGCATTTTACATTGTAAAAATCGCTAAATAATACGTACATTTCGGAGGTTTTCCATGGTTTACAGAGAAGAAATCAAACTGCAGTCAAACGACAAGGTCGTGACATTCCACGACGTCACTGCACAGGTTAAAGAGATAGCTGCCCGCAGCAATATAAAGAACGGGATCGCAGTCGTTTATTCTCATCATACGACATGCAGCGTTATAACGCAGGAATGCGCGTTCGATATGTCGATGACGGGGCTTGAAACTCTTCAGCAGGATCTCGTAAATGTTTTCGAAAAGATCATTCCCCAGCAGAGATACGAGGGCATGTATCTGCATCCGGGGAAGGAAGCTCTTGAGTTCGCCGAAGCGCACGACGAGGACGCGAGGGGCTGTCACAATACAGACGCTCACCTTCGCTCTTCAATAATAGGCAGGAACGTCACGATAGTTATGATAGACGGAGAGTTGGACCTCGGAGAATTCGGGCACATCCACTTCATCGACTGGGACCAGACTCGCGCCCGCAAACGCACCGTTCAGGTAATGATCATCGGAGAGTGACCGATCGGCGTGAGAATACTTCCCGAAACCCCAAAACCTCTCAGCGGGGTAAAATATATCCTTCTCGATATAGATGACACCGTCCTGGATTTTGAAAGATGCTCCAATGCAGCCGTTTTAAGCGCCGCGGAAGAGTTGAACGTAGATCTTCCGGACGGTCTTCTTCTTGATTTTCACAGGATCAACAGGGGGCTCTGGCGCGATGTCGAACTCGGAAAACTTACAGCTGCGGGTCTTCACGAAATAAGATGGAATCTGATCTTTCGCGAGACGGGCATCGACTTCGACGGTATCCTGTTCGAAAAATATTTCAGAAAATATCTCGATATGTCCGCGTATCCTGTTGAAGGAGCAGGCGATTTTTTGGCCTATCTCAGTAAAAAATATGTTATCGCCGGAGCGAGCAACGCATCGCTTCATCAGCAGATCAACAGGCTTTCGATCGCGGGTTTTATCGAATGTTTCAAATATTTATTTGTTTCGGAAAGCATAGGAGCTGACAAGCCTTCGGCGGCTTTTTTCGATCATTGTATGGAAAAACTCGGCACGAACGATCTGTCTGAAGTCATAATGATAGGAGATTCGCTCACCGCGGATATAAACGGCGCCTGTGACTACGGCCTCAGAACAGTATGGTTCAACAAAAAGCGTCTCCCGGTCCCTCCGGAATGCAAAGCGGATCACGTGATCGAAAAACTCTCAGAGATCGATCGTGTGCTTTGAAAATACGGATTTCCGGGCAAAAAGAACTATTTTTCACGAAATTTATCAAATCTGACAGAAAACACTTGACATATTTAATTTTTGTTGTATAATATCATTTGTTCGCGTAAAACGAACGTCAAATACATATCGCGGAGTAGAGCAGTTGGTAGCTCGTCGGGCTCATAACCCGGAGGTCGTTGGTTCAAGTCCTTCCTCCGCAACCATTTAGAGTGGTCATAACGGATTCGAGTTATGACCACTTGTATTTTTTTATTGAAAATGCATTCCGATCATGATATAATGAATCAAACTAAAAAGGGAGAATCAAAAATGGCAGGCTTTTTCAAAAGATTTTTTGCTTTGTTCCGTTACGTGAAAAAAGCAAAAAAGAATCAAAAACTCTATCTTGCAATGTCCTCAGACGAATTGAAATCATTGAGCGATGATGAGCTTTTCAGCGCCGTTTTAGACAGGACGGAATCCAAAGTCGACAAGTATGAAAACATATCTGACGGTGTTAAATCTCTTTCCGGTGTACAGAGAATCTTTTATGTATCGTCATACTATGAAATGGAAGTCATGAACGGCGGATTGTGCCAGTTTTTTGTGAATTCCAGTCGCGATGTTGCTCCTGAACTTTCTGAATGTCTTGATGCTATAGGCGCAGACGAACACAAAAAACTTTTTGATTCTTTTATTAAAGATAACAACATAGACGTTCATGATCTTTCATCGTTCATCATTGACGATGTCAGTGAATTCGAAACTCAAAACAACCGCTATCCTTTTGATGAATTTGACAACGCCTTTTATGAATTAAAGCCTATCCAAGATAAGTTAATCCACTATATTAAAGAACATATCTCGGAATTCTAATATGTCCTTATGTACTGGAGCAGGTTTTCCTGCTCCTTTTTGTTTCGCGCCTCTGCGGTATTTTAACTTGACTTTTCACCACCCCCATATTATAGTTAAACAAAACCATTTGCGGAGGCGTAAAAACATGATTTATGAAAAACAAAACGAAACCGTAAAAACCGAAAACATCTTCGCGGGCATAGTAGGAGCTTTTCTGTTTTCTCTTGTGGGCGGATTAGTCTGGTTTTTATTTTATCTTATTGGTTTCTTTTCAGGCTTTTCGGGCTTAATAGGCGTGATTTTGGCTATTAAGGGCTACCAGCTTTTTGCGAAAAAAGAAAGCGTAAAAGGAATAATCATCTCGTCGGTCAT
>JAEEGL013745665.1_pt1 | contig 11500 bp, 8 predicted proteins | sample 9134231 | NCBI WGS metagenome assembly JAEEGL01 (sample SAMN16246548, study PRJNA631951) | gut metagenome | biome: gut microbiome; feature: rumen; material: fiber-attached | host: Bos | place: Iran: Karaj | collected 2018-10
AATAAACAGCAGAAGAATCTTTTACTTCAGGCAGAAGATTTTCAGGAATATTTAAAAGTTCAAGAAGTTCCTTATCCCAGCAAAGATCATAAATATTAAAAAGCATGGTTCGGCTAGCATTGGTATAATCTGTAACATGAACTTTTCCACCACTTAATTTCCAGATTAACCAGCTGTCAATAGTTCCTGCAAGAAGCTCGCCTTTTTCAGCACGCTCACGTACCCCAGGAACATTATCTAAAATCCATTTTATTTTGGTTGCAGAAAAATATGCATCGATAAGAAGGCCTGTTTTTGCCCTGATTTTTTCAGTCCATCCATCCTGCATCAGTTTTTCACAAAAATCCGCAGTACGACGACACTGCCATACAATTGCATTATATACAGGCTTACCTGTTTTTTTATCCCAGATTACAACAGTTTCCCTCTGATTTGTAATTCCAATTGCGGCTATTTCATCATGTCTGATTTCATTTTCAATTAAGAGGCTTTGAAGGACTTTGAGCTGACATTTAAAAATTTCTTCTGCATCATGCTCAACCCAGCCAGGATGAGGATAAAACTGATTAAATTCTCTTTGTTTTGAACCTAAAGAATTTCCATTTTTATCATAAAGAACGGCACGACAGGAAGTTGTACCTTCATCTAAAGATATTACGTATTTTTTTGCCATAAAAACTTGCCCCCATAATTTTCTGCTATGTATTATGATAGCATCACTATCACAGGAAAGCAAAGTTTTTATTCAAAAATCAATTAATCATCCAAAGCAGCTTTTACAAGATCTGCATTAGTTTCATCTGGTTCAGCCGAATGTAAGTAATCACAATCAGGATTGATACAAGATTTATATGCTCCATTTTTCTTGTCAAACTTTTCAACAAGGAACCATCCGCATTTTGGACAATACTGATCAATTGGCTTAAAGTGAGAAATGAAAGTACACTCAGGATAATTTGTACAGCCAAAGAAAGCCTTTCCTCTACCCTTTGTTTTTCTTTCAACAATTTCACCAGTTTTACAAACAGGACACTTAGCAAGTGGAATTGATTTTGTATTATGACACTCAGGGAAACCTGAACATGCAAGGAAGAAACCAAAACGACCAAGTTTTTTCACCATTGGTTTACCACAAAGTTCACAAACCTTGTCTGTTTCTTCATCCAGGAAGCCCTTAATTGATTCCTGATGTTCCATAACATCATCAACACGCTTCTTAAATGGACCAAAGAAATCCGAAATGATTGTATTCCAGACAAGTTTTCCTGCTTCTACATCATCCAGTTCATTTTCAACTTTTGCAGTAAATTCTTCATTGATTACTTCAGGGAATGATTCTACAAGGATTTTATTAATCATTCTTCCAAGCTGAGTTGGAACCAGCTGCTTGTTTGAACGGGTTACATAATAACGATCCAGCAATACAGAAATGATTGTTGCATAAGTTGATGGACGACCAATTCCTTTTTCCTCAAGCATACGAACAATTGAAGCATCAGTATATCTTGCAGGACCCTGGGTAAAATGCTGTTCAGGGTGAAAATTATCAACTTTAAGTTCTTCCCCTTCTTTCATTGATGGCAGAGATGATGATTTTTCTTCTTTTGAAGACAAAAGTTTTATAACCTGATAAAAACCTTTTTCTGAAATTTTTGAAGCAGCAACACGGAAAACAGCATCACCAGCAGTAATTTCTACAGAAGTTGTCACCATTTTTGCATTATTCATCTGAGAAGAAACAAATCTTTCCCAAATAATTGAGTACAAACGGAACTGATCATGAGTAAGATATTCTTTAATACTGTCAGGAGTATATGAAACATAAGTAGGACGAATACCTTCATGAGCATCCTGTGCAGATTTTCCAACAGCATAATGAATAGCTTCTTCAGGAAGTTCTGCAGGATGATTTTTAGAAAGCCAGTCTCTTACATCTGCAATAGCGGTTTCTGAAATACGAACAGAGTCAGTACGCATATAAGTAATAAGACCGACATGATTCTGACCAATCTGAATACCTTCATAAAGCTGCTGGGCAATCTGCATTGTCTTACGTGAAGTAAAACCTAAACGGTTAGCAGCAGACTGCTGTAATTTTGATGTAGTAAAAGGTGCTTTAGGACGTACAGTTTTTTCTGTTTTTTTGATAGAAGAAACCGTACAAGTTGAATTTTGGATTTTATCCATTATTTCCTTAACAGCATCTTCCGACTTTAATTCAGGATTTTCACCTTTATATTTAACAAGCTGAGCTGTAAAAGTTGATTTTCCTTTTGTAAAATCTGCATCCAGAGACCAGTATTCTTCAGGAAGAAAATCTTCTACCTCTTTTTCACGTTCACAAATAAGGCGGAGTGCAACAGACTGTACACGACCAGCAGAAAGTCCATTTTTTACTTTTGCCCATAGAAGAGGACTTAAATTATATCCAACAAGACGGTCCAGTACACGGCGGGCTTTCTGAGCATCAACCTTAGACTCTATGATTTCGCCAGGATGTTTTACGGCTTCTGTAATTGCATTTGGAGTAATTTCATTAAAAACAATACGACTGATTTTAGCAGTAGTTTTATCTTTTAATGCACGGTTCAAATGCCAGGCAATAGCTTCTCCTTCACGGTCGTTATCGGATGCGAGCAGGACATTTTCAGATTTTTTTGCTTCCTTCTGTAATTCCTTTAAGGTTTTTGCTTTTCCTCGAACTGTTATGTATTCAGGCTGAAAGCCGTTCTCAATATCAATTGCCATTCTGGACTTTGGCAAATCAATAAGATGTCCAACAGATGCTCTAACCACATATCCAGGACCAAGATATTTCTCTATTGTATGTGCCTTTGTAGGAGACTCTACAATAACCAGAGTCTGTGGTGCCTTTTCCTTTTTTGTAGTTTTCTTAGTTGTTTTCTTTTCAGCCATAACCTTTCCCATTACTAAAGTTCAAAAAGAAGCCCCTGTTCAGGTTGAATATTTCTTTCCCCCGGGCATTCCCTTAAAGCTTTACAATAATCCTTATAATCTTCAATAACCAGAGCTCCTGAATCAAGAAATCTGTTTACTGTATTTTGCATTTTATAATCACTGACTTTTCCAGCCATGTAATCTGCTTTCAGTTCTCTTTTAACGATTTCTGCAATCGCTTTAGACTGAACATTAAATCCTGCCTTATGAAACATAAGTTCACGATTATATTCCAGGGCAAAATCTGCTGTAATTAAAGCACCACTTCCATCAGGAGCCTCAATTACCAGTGTCGCAGGTGATAAGCCTGCAATAATTCTATTTCTTCCAACAAAATGCCAGTTAGCCATCTGCATTCCAGGTTCATATTCACTGATAATACATCCGCCTGAGACCAGTATTTGTTCAGCCATTTTTTTATGGGAATACGGAATTATTTCATCTATTCCACTTGGAAGAACTGCAATTGTTTTACCAAGTTTCGAACAATCCCCGTTGCTTTCATTACAATCATAAAAAGCATCTATAGCACCCTGGTGAGCAAATCCATCTGCACCATGAGCAAGCCCGCTCACCACATTACAGGCATCTAAAACTGCCTGATATGCAAAGGATTTTGCAGCCTGTCTACCACCGGGACTAAGACGTCTGGTTCCAACAACAGAAACAGAATTATTCCCCAAAATTGAATAATCACCTCTACAAAAAAGAAGATAAGGTGGATCAGAAATCTGTCTGAGCATATCCGGATACTGTTCTTCATCATTTAAAAGAATTTTTATTTTGTAACTCTGACAATACCGAAAGGCTCTCTCTGCCATTCTAAGATTTTCTTTTCCTTCCCACACAACTCTTTTATTAAAATTGCGTCGTATGATTTTTTCAATCTCTTCTATAGACAGTAATGCAAGGGAGTAAGAGCTGTCAAGTTTTTTCGCCAAAAATTTCTTTTCAGAATATTTTAAAAAGGTAATTCGATTTAATGAAAGATGTAATAAGAGTTTTTCATCAGTTATGATTTTCTGCTGCATCCAGTACTATTGATTTATTCTCCTCTGCGGTCGCTTTTGTCTGGGCAGATTTTGTTGTTGCTATGATTTTATCATACATCTGAACGGATTTATCAAACTCGTAAGAAGAATAATAAGCCCTTGCAAGAACAAACATAGCATCAAGATTTTTTGTATCAATAGTCAGAGCTTTTTCCAGATGAGGAATTGCTTTTTCTGGTTCATCAAGTTCAAAAACATAAAGAACTCCAAGACCATACAAAGCACGTACATAACGATCTTCAATTGAAATTGCCCGTAAATAGGCTTCTTCTGCAAGTTTCAGATAGTTATACTTTACTTCAGTATTTCCACTAGCTCCAAAATCAAGGGCAGAATGAGACATATAACCGGCACAAACACCAACATAATAATACAAATTCTGATTATCAGGATAATATTTCAAAGCTTCCTGGAAACATTTTAAAGCTTCTCCATACATTTTCTGATCAATATAGCGGGTTCCTAATATTTTATACCAGATTCCAATCTGTCCGTTTGCCAGCTGGATATCTGCAGCTCTTTCTCCATACTTTTTAATTGCATCTTTTAACTCATCAACTGTAGTAGGATTTGAAACACCTTCTTCAAGTTTCTGATAACGGAGAATAGATTTATTAGAAACACCACAGGAACTAAAAGATAATAACAAAAGAGTTCCAAATACAAGTGAAATCAGAATTTTTTTCATAAAATTATTCTCCTTTTTTATTTGAAATATTTTTCATGTGCTTTTTCAAGCTGATCATCAGTTACATGAGTGTATATTGTTGTAGTACTTAAATCACTATGTCCAAGCAATTCCTGTACAGAACGCAAATCTGCCCCACCAGAAAGAAGATGTGTTGCAAAAGAATGACGTAAAGTATGCACTTTAGCAGTTACACCACTCTTCTGTTCCAAGGTCTGGAATCTTTTCCAAACTCCTTTTCTGGATATTGCTTCTCCCTTATAATTTACAAAAAGTTCCGGTACATTCCTTTCACCAGTAAAAAGGGGCCGAACTTGGGTAAGATAAGTCATTATTTTTTCATAGGCCCTTTCGCCAAAAGGAACCAGTCTTTCTTTATCACCCTTACCATGAACCAGAATCAGTCGTTCATCCATATGAACATTTGCTAATTTCAAGTCACAGGCTTCACTAATTCGCAAACCACAGGAATAAATTAATTCAAAAAGAGCATCATCTCTTATTCCGCTCGGACTTGTTTTATCAATAGAATCCAGCAGGGAATCTACCTGTTCAACTGAAAGTACTTTTGGCAGTTTTCTGGAAGCTTTAGGTTTATCCAGCAGGAGTGCAGAGTTTTCTTCCCAGAAACCTTTTCTTACAAGATAATCTCCCAAAGCTCTAATTCCAGATATATCTTTTGCAATTGTTAATTCCGAACATCCGTCTGTCTGGCGTTTTACGAGATAATACATCAGGGTCTGTGCTGAAACATCCCTTAATTTTGTATGTTCAGACGCAAGCCAGTTCAAAAATTCTTCAGCAGAAATTTTATATGTCAGAGCAGTCTGTTCAGAATCCCTTTTTACAAGAATCAAATCTGAATAAAACTGATTAAGTAATTCAGCAATAGTCATTAAAAATAATAACTTCCCCTAAAATTAATCATCAGAAAGATTGATTGTACGACCAAATTCAGAATTTTTTACCCAGATTGCAGGAGTGCTCAAATCATTTTCATTAATTTCCATACCTGCAGGTGGTTTTATATAAGTTTTTCTTGAAACAAAAGACCCCTGACTTAAATCATCATTCTGAAACAAACCGGCTGAAAGACTTCCAGGTTTATCAGCATCCTTATTTCTTTCAGTATCAAAATCTTTTTTAGGCATATAAGCTCTTGCAGGCTTTTCTGAATTTGTTTCAACACTTCCATGAAGAAGACTGTCTAATTCTGAAGTAGAAACAACATTTTCATTGCGATATTTTGGAGGTTCAATAACCTTTTCTTCCTCTTTTGATGGCTGTTCTTTTTTCTGAGTTTCAAATCCTGTAGCAATTACAGTTACACTGATTTTATCACCAAGTTCAGGCTGAGTTACCTGTCCCCAGAACATGTTATAATCTTTATCAGCAGAAGCTGTAACAATCTTACAAATTTCACCAACTTCATTTAAGGTAATTTCTTCAGAAGCACAAATATTAATAAGAAGATTTTTAGCTCCATCAATTTTAGAATTTTCAAGCATTGGATTGTTGATTGCATTATAGGCAGCATCGGTAGCACGATTTTCACCTTCACCAACACCAATACCAAAGATTGCATTTCCCTGGCCTGCCATTGCATTACGAACATCAGCAAAGTCAGTATTAACATCTCCAGGACTGGTAATGATATTAGAAATACCTTCAACACCCTGGCACAAAACTTCGTCAGCCTGGCGGAAAGATTCTTTTACAGTAAGATTTTTATCAATATTCTTAAAAAGCTGTTCATTTGGGATAACAATAAGAGAGTCTACCTGTTCATGAAGTTTTTCCAGACCTTCCATAGCCTGTCTCATTCTTACATGACCTTCAAATTCAAATGGAGTTGTAACTACAGCTACAGTAAGACATCCCAGTTCGCGGGCAATTCTTGCTACAACAGGGGCAGATCCAGTTCCAGTTCCACCGCCCATTCCGGCAGTAATAAATACCATATCTGCACCACGGAGATTATTTGTAATCAGTTCCTTATCTTCTTCGGCAGCCTGTTCACCAATAATTGGTTTTCCACCGGCTCCCAAACCTTTTGTCACTTTCTGACCAATTGCTAATTTTGTAGGTGCATTTGATTTTCCCAATGCCTGTAAATCTGTATTTAATACAATAAATTCAACATTGCTTAATTCGCGTGAAATCATTCTGTTTACGGCGTTGGAACCACCACCACCGCAGCCAACTACTTTAATTACAGTTGGACTACTTTCACTGAAAGTCTGATTATAATTTGAATCGTCATCAATGATAGAAATACCAAGATTTCCCATATATTGCCTCCCACTTTTTTGAATTGCTTCCCCAAGCAATCATCACCTAAACAGTTTTCTTATTTTATCATAAATATAAATTAGAAAAAGGATTTAAACAACTTTTTAAATACACTTTCTCCAGATTTTGTTTTCTCTTGTTTTTGCAGATGAAGTCTACTCTTTTTCTTTCTGTCATTACCTTTTATTAAAGATTTATTTGCAAGAACAAGACCAATTACTGTTGCATAATCTGGACGCCTGTAATCTTCTGGAATTCCACCAAGATTTTCAGGAACTCCAAGACGTACAGAAGATGTTTTGAAAACATTCTGAGCAAGTTCAATAACGCCATCCATCATAGCACCGCCACCAGTCAAAATAATATTTCCTGAAAGCTGCTTGATAGCATTATTTGTATTTTTCTTAATTGTTGCTTTTACCATTGCAAAAATTTCTTCCATTCTTGCCTGAATAATTGGACAGATTTCAGACTGCATTACAACATCAGGATCACGACCACCTACTCCAGGGAGAATAATTTCTTTATCATTTTCTGGAGTGATATTTGGAAGCCAGCAGCAGCCATCTTTTACTTTTATATCTTCAGCCACAGATGGTGAAATTCCTGTAACAGTAGCAATATCATTTGTAACGGCATTTCCACCAATTGGAATAGATGCTGTACTTATAGGAGCACCGTTGTACAAAACCAGAACATCTGTTGTACCGGCACCAAGATCAATCAAAATTGAACCAAGCTCCATTTCATCCTGATGACATACAGACTGAGTCTGAGCAAGGGTTTTAAGCATAACACCATCAAGTGCATAAGAAGCTCGTGAAATACAAGTACGAATAGTCTGAATTGTAGTTTTTGAAGCAGTTACAATATGAACTTCAACTTCAAGTCGGGTTCCCATTCTATGAAGAGGATCCTGAATACCGCCAACGCCATCTACAATAAAAGACTGAGGAATTACATGAAGTTTTTCTCTATCATCTGTAACATTAATAGCAGTTGCGCATTCAATTACTCTATTTATATCTTCATATGAAATTTCTTTTGTAGTTTTATTTGTACTGGAAACAGGAACTTTTCCATTTTGATTCATGCTCTCAATTTGAGCACCACCAATAGCAGTTATTACTGATTCAACGGTTGTTCCTGCATTCTGTTCAGCTGCATCAATTACTTCTTTGATTGCAGTTTTCACTTCTTCCATGTTTACAATTACACCGTTTCTTAATCCGGCTGACTTTCTAGAGGCAGTTCCTGCGATCTGAATATTTCCAGTTTCAGGGTCAAGTTCTCCAATTGCAACCCTAATTACACTAGTTCCTATGTCCAGTCCAACAATTTTATCATCTGCCATTTTCTAAAAAACCTCTAAATTATCTCTTTCTATAAGAAACAGAACCGTAACGTAAATCAACCTCTGAAACATCTGTTCCAATCTGATTAACTACGTCTAATACTACCATCATATACTTTAATGCGTCTTCATTCAATGCACGGTCTGTCAGAACTTTTACTTTTGACTGTGCAGGAATTAAAGCAAGTTCATAGTTTCCATATTCTTTTGGTAAAACACAAATTTCAGAAACACTTGCAAAATATCTCTGAGGAAGTTCACTAATTTTTGTAATCTGATCAATCAATGGACGATATTTCTGTGGAATTCTCATTCCTTTTGACATGTATTCAACAGGAAGTCCAGAAACAATTGGAACTTCATTTACATTCACCGCAGACTGAGTTTTTCCTGGAAATAAAACACCATTTTTATCAATCTGCATTGCAGAAGTTCTGCCATTTTCCATAACAAAAGTTACAGCAACAGGTTTTCTTTCTTCCAGATTAATCAAAATTTTATCAGGAAATCTCTTTTCAACTGAAACATGATCTATTCCAGCTTCAGAAGAAATAATTGCAACAGCCTGATTAACATCAAAATCAAACCAGTTTGCACTATTCATAGGAACAAGCATTTTTGCAATTTCTTCAGCAGTATAATTAGCCTGTCCAGATACAGTAACCTTAGGACTTGAAAAACTTGGCATTATGTATTTATAAACTACCAGTTCTCCAACAAGAAGAATACAAAGAATGCAAAACAAAATTTTTATAACTTTGATTTTCTTCTCTGTTTTTGCTTCAGCATCATCCGGACTTGTATCAGCTTTCAGGAAATAATCCTTATCCAAATAATCTTCTGTAACTAAAACTCTCATGTCACTCATTTTTAATAAACCCTTTATCTTTTTTATTATAAATGTGAAAGTGTCTCTATTGAAATTTCGACATTTTCAGATTTTTTTTCACTACTTTCTTCACAACGTGAAACATTTAATATCAATCCGCTCATTGCCAGTGTTACGATGATTGATGAACCTCCCATAGAGAAGTAAGGAAGATTTATACCTGTTGAAGGTAATAATCCACACACAACCATTGTATTAACAATTGACTGTAAAAAAATTACAGATATACATCCAAAAGATGCATATGCAGAAAAACGATCAGGACAATTAAGTGCAGAATGGTATCCCCGATATGCGAAAAATACCAGTAAAACAAAGTAAGCAATTACCCCAATCAAACCCATAGATTCAGCCCAGCCTGCAAAAATATAGTCTGCCTGAATTTCTGGAATACTGTTAATTCTGGAAAGTCCTGCACCAATTCCGCTTCCCCAGATTCCACCAGCACTTATTGCTTTTTTAGCAGATAAAGCCTGATAGTTTACAGTTGAACTAAATTCATCTGGTCGAATCCAGCCAATTACACGTTGAATTCGATAAGGTTCCAGAACAATCATTAAAAAGACTGTCGGAATTGCTATCAGTAAAAATGGCCATATCCATTTGAGTTTTGCTCCTGAAACAAAAAACATAAGGATTCCAACAACTGTAATAAAAACCCCTGTAGAAAAGTCTTTCTGTGCAAAAACAATTCCTACAAAGATTAATAAACCGACAACACAAGGAAAAACTGATTTATCTTCCGGATTTTCCAGTTCTTCCTGTTTGTCAAAATAATTTGCAAGAAATAAAACCATGGCAAATTTTATCAATTCAGATGGCTGAAAAGTAAAATTGCCTGGCATTCGAATCCATCGCCTTGCACCATTTTTTTCAATTGATAATGGCTTTATAAAAGTCAGGACACACATCACAATCGAAAAAAGAACGATAATAGATACGAATTTTCTTACATATTTGATATCTGTAACTACAAAAGCTACAAATAAAACAAATCCTAATAAAGAAGACATCAACTGTCTTTTTACAAAATACAATGAATCATTAAAAGCTTTTCCTGCAAAATTCTGAGAACATACAAAAAGAGTAAACATTCCAAGTCCCCATAACAAAAGCATGGAAGCTAAAAGCCAAATATCTACTTTATGATAATTTTCAGAAGGTCTTTTAGCATAAAAAGTAAACTGACTCATCACCCACTCCTATGCCTCAAGAACCAGAAGAGGTACAAGCTGTTCAAGATTCATAGAGTGAGAACCTTTCAACAAAATAACATCATTCTCTTCCGCTACAGAATTAATTTTTTCTGCAATTTCTTCAAAAGATTTTTTCTCATTATCTTCATACCAGAAAGCATTTTCTTTTTTAGACAAAATATCAAAACCTGCTTTCATTTCCTGACCAATCATAAATACATAATCAGGAAGTACGTCATTTACAGCCTTACCTACAGCCTGATGTGATTTTTCAGATTCAGTACCAAGTTCTTTCATATCTGCAAGAACGAAAATCTTTTTACCAATCTGTTTCAAGCTGTTACAAAACTCAATAACCTTAAGCATTGAATCAAGATTTGCATTATAACAATCCTTAATCAAAATAGCTCTTTTATTATTTTTTAAAAGAACCTGTTTTGTTTCCATTCGTCCAGAAACTGCACTTACATTTTCCAACCCCTGTTTGATTTTTTCTGCAGGAATACCAAGTTCTTTTGCACATGCAATTACAGAAAGAGCATTTGTAAAATTGTATTTTCCAGACAGTGGCAGATGAACTGTTTCTCCATCAACTGTAAAGACAGACCCAAAAAGTCCCTTATCTTCTACAAATTCCACACCACTCAAGTTTTTTTCAACTAAAGGACCGTATTTTACAACCTTTCCCTTTACATTTTCAGTACAAAAATCACCATAAGAATCTTCCTGGCAGACAAAAGCGGCACCTGTAGAAGGAATGTAATCCAAAGACTTTCTTTTTTCTCTGGCGATATTTTCACGACTTCCTAAAATACCAATATGAGCTGTACCAATATTTGTGATAATTCCATACTGAGATTTCCAAACCTTAGAGATTTCACCAATTTCATTTTCACGGTTCATTCCCATTTCAAAAATCCCAATTTTTTCATCACCACGGATTTTAAAAACTGATAAAGGAAGACCTGTTTCGGAATTTAAGTTTCCTTTTGTATAAGCTACATTATCATCACCATAATATGCTTTACAAACAGAAACCATCATTTCTTTTGTAGTAGTTTTTCCACTAGA
>JAEEGL013981650.1_pt1 | contig 11500 bp, 6 predicted proteins | sample 9134231 | NCBI WGS metagenome assembly JAEEGL01 (sample SAMN16246548, study PRJNA631951) | gut metagenome | biome: gut microbiome; feature: rumen; material: fiber-attached | host: Bos | place: Iran: Karaj | collected 2018-10
ATGTACTTGAGCCCGGCGGCGTGGACCTTGGCCACGTGCGCCTTCATGTCGGGGAAGCGGCTCTTGACCGGCATCCAGTCGCCCGTCGCGGTGTAGAACCCCTTGGACTCCACCTTCTGCCAGCCGTCGTCAAGGATCATCGTCTTCATGCCGATCTCGGCCGCCAGCTTCGCCTCCGTCTCCAGCTCGTCCGCGTGCACGTCCTGCAGGAACGCGTACCACGTCGAGTAGAGCGGATCGAACGCCGACTCGGGGGCGTGCGCCGTCTTGAAGCCGTTCTCCTTCGCCACCCACCGCGAGCAGGACGTGACCGTCTCGGCCCAGTTGCGCCCGCGCCGGTCGAGCATGACCTTGACGACATACTCCTTCCGCGCGACGGTCGGACGCGTGAAGAACTCGCAGCGGCCGATCACGTCGCACGAACGCTCCTCGGCGTAGAGACCGAGGACCACGTGCTCCATCGCCTCGCTGCAGGCGATGGCGACGGGCGAGACCCCCGCCGAGTTGAAGCCGACGACGAGCGGCGTCTCGTGCGCGAGCTCGGAGTGGTACGGCGTCTTCCAACCCCACCACAGACGCGGCCAGAGATGGGTGCCGTCCGCCTCGTGGTTGCTCGTCCAGACGTTCTGCACGCCCGCGCCGGACACGCGGAAGAACACGCCGAACTTCGGCGGTGCGGCGTCATCCGCCCGCGAGAGACGCACCGTCACCACGTCACGGCCGTCATCCGCCGATGCGGAGACGTCGAAGGTCCAGCCCTTCGTGTCGTCGCAGGTGACCTCGGCCGTCCCCGCGAAGGCCGTTCCGACCGTCTTGATCACGGTCGCCTTCTTGTCCATCACGTCCGCGAACAGCGGCGCCAGGCACGCCGCAAGGGCTAGCGCAACCACAGTCAGTCTCTTCATTTCAGTTCCACCTCCATGTTGGATCTCTTTTGATCTCTCGGCCGTTATAATACCATATCGGAGGTTGAGACTCAACGGCCAAGCATCGCCATCATCGGCGCGACTTCTCGTCAGGTAATGAGCACTTCGCGACCGGCAAAGGCGAAATTGCCAGCCACGAGATACTGAACGGCGGTGGGCGAGAAGCGCTCCTCGATAGTGATATGCTCATGTCCGGCAAGAATGCCCTTCAGCAAGCGTTCAGACTTGAGATACTTGATGAACTCCAGTCCGGTCTTGCCGAATCGAATCGGCTTGGGAGGCTCGTTGCGGAACTTCGAGTTCCAGGCCCAGTATTTGCGCGTGGCCTCGACAATGCGCGGCGTGTAGAACGGCACATGCATGAGAAGGATGATGGGAAGCCCCTTCTTCACCTCCTGGGCGAACGCCTCCGCCTGATCTTGCGTCACGTCGCCGTGCGCATCGTCGATGGAGACGAAATTGACGCCGTTGATGACCTGTGAACCAAAGTGCAGGTCGTAGGGAAATGACTTGGCGCACTTCTCAAAACACTCCGCGTGGCCTGGCTTCTTGCCCTTGAGCGGCCAGAAGTACTCATGGTTGCCGATGGAACCGAAGAGATTGCCGGCGTCCGGCCCGAACGCCTCCTGCACGGCAATCATGTTGCCCTCGGACACCCAGTCCACAAGGTCGCCCGTGTGGATGAGGTAGTCGGCGTTGATCTTCGCCCAGCGGATGGAATCTTTCAATGCCTCAAACTGCCGCCCGCCAAACAGCTCCGTGCGGCGGCGGCGATAGCCCTGCACCACCTCGTCTTCGTCAGGATTGGCGAACGTAAGATGCGTGTCGGAAATGTGCAGCACGGAAAACGGCTTTGCCGCCCCCGCGTTGATGTGCGCATAGGCAAGCGACAGCTGCTCGAAGTTTCCCCGCGCATGGAGCGGCAGCCGCGACGTCGCCACCACTCCGCCAACCGCAAGCGCGCTCTTCAGAAAATCACGTCTTGAACGATTCATGTTCTTTTCATTCCTTTATCTTCCCGAACCAGACGCCCAGCGACGGCAACGACACGGAGCGATTCTGCGTAAATCCATCAAGCGCAAACTCCACGACCTTCGGCTTGTACGTCGGATTGACGGCAAGCAGCCACACGTCGCCGTCCTTGCGCCAGGCGCGCACGGAGGCGTCCTTGGTGATGAGCGTCACGGACGGCGCCACTTCATCCGAGAGGAACACCGGAAACTTCTCCCTGACCTCCGCGCCGATGCGGCAGACATTACCCCACATCTCTTCGGGCGGCGTACGCCACTTCATCTTCTCCCACGAGTCGTAGGCGTAGAAGATCAGCCCGTTTGCGCCCTCGGCGATGAACTGCCACGCCATGTTGCGCATTTCGTCAAACGTGGGAGGACGCGTCTTGTCCTTGTCCTTCACGCGGTATGCGCCCCAGTCGAACGCCTGCGGAATCTGCCACATCGCCCGCGCCCCGAACACGCCCCTGCGCGTGATGCGCGTATGCTCCATCACCTGCGAAATCGGCGGATCGCCCGTCTGACAGATCGGGTACGGGTCGGAGCCAATCACGTCGAACGACGGAAGATGGCTGCGGATGTCCTCGACCATGTAATGCGCCACCCACGTCGGATGGTCGCCGTCCAGCCGTTCGAAGAGGTCGCGGTGGGCCGTGAGGCGCTTGAGCCAGTCCAGCCCAAGCTCGTCGTTATTGTACCAGGCGAGCAGGGCGGGATGGTTCTTGAACTCGTTGACGCGCTTCGTGATGTACTCCACCTCGCCCGTCTCATTCGTTATGCCGCGGACCTTCGCCCCGCCAAGCCCCACATAGATGTCCTTGAGCGTGTAGATGACCTTGAGGCCCTTGGCGTCCGCGTAGTCCATGTCGGCCTTCGTCGGCTCGACGTACGGCATGAGACAGTTGAACGGGCCTTTCGCATAGCGGTCGATGCGCTCCTTCGTCAGCTTCGCCTCGAAGAACATGCCGAGCGGGAAGAACGGCTTGCCGTCGATGCGCGTGATGCCGCGCCGGTCGATCCGCACGCCCTTCGTCTCGGGCTTCGCCGTGCGCGTGAACGTGAGCGGCTTCGACGCGACCTTCTTGCCCTTCCCGTCCAGAAGCTCGAACACGATCCTGCTTTCGCCGAGCGGAAGCGACGCCGCGTCGATGGTCACGAAGGCGTCGCGCGGGTCAACCTTGTCCGGGGCGGACCCGACGAGCCGCGTTCCGCTCGCGACCGACGGGACGACGAACCTTCCGTGCAGCCCCTTCGCGGCGATCTCCTCCTTCGTCGCGCCAAGCCCGACATGAAGCGTTACCGGACCTTCCGCCGCGCGGTTGCGGTAGGCGTCGGATATGAACTCGCCGATGGGAGGCAGCTCCTGCGGCACAATGCGCAGGTCGTCAAACCACGCCCTGCCCTTCGTGTTGCCCGTCACCGGCGTTCCCAGAAGACACCGCTTCGCCGCTGCCGGCGGCACGAACGCCTCAAGCGAAACCTTGGTCCAAGCCGTCGTGCCCGACACGTGCGGCTGCGTCGCCGACGTTCCAATGCGCGTGCCGTAGGCATCGTGCCATGAAAAGTCGATGCACACGCCCGTGCCTTCCACGCCCTCGGTGCGCACCCAGCCCTCCACGCGATAGGCGCGCCCCGGTTCCACCTCGACCCACTGCGTCGTCCAACCGCCCTTGCCGACGTCCGCGCAGATGAGCGCGGTCGTGCCGTTGCGCCCCTCGCCGCGTTTGACGCTCCACATGCCGTTGCCGTAGAGGCTCCAGTCCGCCGCGCCGCCCTTGGCGTCCGGCGTCTCGAACCCGGCGTTCTTCGGCAACGGCTCCGCCGCCGCGCAGACCAACGCCCCAGCCATGGTCGCACATACCGTCAGACACTTCCTATTCATCATCATTGCTTTTGCTCCATCATTCACGTCACACGAACCGGATGTGGTAGGCGTTGCCGTTGAACGTCGCGCCGCAAATGTACTGCGTGACGTTCTCGCAGAACTGCGTCTGGTACTCGAAGTGCTTGTGCCCGCACAGGAGCGCCTTCAGGTTCTTCTGCTTCGGCAGCCATTCGACCAGCGTCTTGTTGATCTTGAGGTCGCCCTTTCCCGGACACGCCGCAAGCCATCCGCTGTGCAGGTCTGCGACCGACTTCAGGATGTTGCGCGCCCAATGGTTGGGCGTTGTCTGCACCACGTTCACCGCATGTTCCGCGAGGTCTTGCGTGTAGAACGGAATGTGGTACGCGAGCACCGTCGGCAATCCCTTCGCGAACTCCGCCTTGATCGCGGCGAACTGCTCGTCGAACACGTCCTTGCTCATTCCCACGTTGTCGAATGTGACGATGTTCACGCCGTTTATGATCCTCGACGCGCAGGTGATCGCGTTCGGGTACGTATTCTCCATGCGCTCTCTCGCCGCCTTGAGCCATTCACTCTTCGGCGAAGGCTTGCCGCTGCCGCTGTACTCGTGGTTGCCGATGGCGTAGAGCCAGTCGCGTCCCGCCATGTCGCGATGAACCTGGGCGAGGCCGCCGTCGGACATGAAGTCCAGCAGGTCGCCGGTATGGATCATCGGCAGCTTCTTCGCCTTCGCGTAGGCGAGCGCGGCAGCAAAGCGGATGACGTTCTCCGGGTGGCCGAACCCCTTGAGCCGCCTGCGGAAGTGGGCGAGGTCGTCCTTGTCGGCCTTCGCGACATCGTCCGCCCCGAGCGTCACGAGGTGCGAGTCGGAGATGTGCAGCATCTCGAACGGCTTCTTCGCGCCGACCTTGATCTCAATCGCCGTCGGCTTGAAGCCCTCCATCATCGGCATGTCGAGAAGCGCGTCGCCCGTGACCTCCTCCTCATACCACTGCTGCCTGTCTTTCGCCGCGAAGAGCGGCAGTACGCCCGCCGATGCGAAAGCTCCCGCTCCAAGCGCGATGAATCCCCTTCTGTTGATGTTCGTCATTTTGCGTTCGATCCTTTCTTCTTTTTTTCGACCTCGTAGACGCGGATTTCCTGGATGTGCGCCGACGGCGCGCCCCACGTCGCATCGACCTTGACATCGACCGCCGAGACCTTCACCGCGTCGAACCTGTGAACCTGAAGGCGCTTCATGTTGTCCCTCACCTCGGCCAGCTTCCGCCACTTTCCGTCGGCAAGACCCCAAACGGAATAGTCCTTCACCAGCATCTTCGGCTGCGGCCACATGATTCCCCCGAACGTCAGCCCGGAGTCGAACACAATCCTCACCTCGCCCGCCGTCACGGGTTTCGGGAAGTCGAGCCGAATGGCCTGCGGAAGCGGCTTCGCCGGATCGGACCGCCATGCGTGGGTGCAGGAGCCGTCCTCTGCCGCGTATATCTCAGGACGCGAGAAACCGTCTACGACATATTCCGGCTTGGCGTCCACGCTTCCCGTCAGCGCGGGCTTCGTGTAGAAGGCGAACTGGAAATAGTTCCGTATGTCGTACCTGCCGCCATCCCTCACGTACGCCAAGCAGCCGCCTTCAGGATACACGTGGACGCGGCGGAACCAGTCCACGCCCTTGCAGATGCGCACCTTCAGCCAGACATATTTCTTCGTCGGCTTCAGCGGAGAGGGCGCGGCGAAGCGCACGAACTGCGACGCCCCGCCCTTCGGTTCGATCGTGGCCGCCATCGTTCCGAGCGGAACGCGAGTGGCATTGTCCTGCGCAATCTCGTCGCTCTCCATCACGTCCATCACAAGGCTCTGTTCCGCGCCCGTGCGGTTGCGCATGTAGCAGTTCACCTCTTCAAGCCTGTCCATGCCGTTGCGAGGGAAGCACGCCGCCAGCTCAAGCCAAAGCGACTCCACGAAAGACCAGCAGGTGTTCACGCCGATGAAGTCCATGTCGTCTTCGCCGTAGACGGCGCGACGCATTGTGGATGTCGCCGTGACCTTCGCCGGACGTGCAAGGTCAAGCGGGTCCTCGTTCTTCACGCCGGGGATGAACTGGTCGTCCTTGACGAGCGCCTGCTGGAGCGCCTTGATGCGCTTCGCGCCCACTTCCCTCGCGGAAAGGTTCTCGCGCACCGCCATCGCGGCGGCGGTTCCCGTCGCCTGGCCGATGGTGAAGATCGTCCCCATGATGCGCGTGGAGCCGAGCGCGGCGTGGGTGATGGAGATGTTGCGCCCGGCCATGTAGAGGTTGGAGACGTCCTTCGAATAGACGCAGCGGTACGGGATGGTGTAGATGCGCGTCTGGTCCACGGACCACCAGCCATTGCCCTTCGGGTTCATCACGCCCATCGGGTCGTGCAGGTCGAGCGCCCAGCCGCCGCACGTGATCGCATCCGGGAACCGCCGTCCTTCGCGGCAGTCGGTGGAGGTGAGCACGTAATCGCCGACGAAACGCCACCCTTCGCGCCGCCCGTTGTGGATCTTGATCTCGTCAAGACGACTTGTGCGAGCCTGCGCGCCGAACGTCGGGTGCTTCCTCAGCCACCCCCAGTAGTCGAGGTGGATGCGGATCAGCTCGTCTCGCGCGCGCTCCGGGTCGTCGAGGTCGTCGAACGTGCCGGGGTGCTCCAGCCACCACCGCGCCTGGATGCCGTTCACGTCGGGACGGTTGAAGCCTTCCGGCAGGACATGCGCCCACGCCGGCACCTCGAACGGCTCCTCCTTGCCCGTGCCGTGGTACACGTAGTCGTCGATGCAGCCGCTCATCGTGAGCGTGTCCGCCTCGTCGGGCGCGTCCTTCTCGCCGTACTCGCCCTTCGCCTCGCGCCCGTACATCCGAGACGCCCCCACGAAGTATCCGAGCCATCCGTCGCCCGTGCCGTCGATGAACACCTTGCCCCCGTAGCGGACACGTCCGCCGGTCAGCGTGCTGTTTGCCGTCACCGACACGATCCGGTCGCCTTTCCTCTCGGCGGCGAGGACGCGCTCGTTCGGGCGCTCCGTGACGAGCGGCTCGGCATCGACCATCAGGCGGTACGCCGCGCTCTCGGAGCATTTCCTGCTGCGCCGCAGAAGCCGTGCCTCCTCCAGGATGCCGCCCTCGCGAGAGTCCGCGACGCCGTCCTTGAAGTTGTTGCCCGAGCCGCCGATGCTCGTGTGCTGCTCGATGCTGTTGTTGCCGCCGAGAACGGGACGGTCATGCACCAGCAGCGTCTTCATGCCGTGACGTGCGGCTGCAAGCGACGCGCCCAGACCGCCAGGCCCGGCGCCAACCACCACGACGTCGTATTCGCCGCCGTCGGCAATCGTGGGGTCTGCACCGGAAAGCCGTCGCCGCTCGACCGCCAGGGCCCCGTCGCCCTCCGGCGGAACATAGTCCAAGTCCGTTGTGAGCAGCACGGCGTCGCAACGGGCGAAGCCTCCGGCGAGATCGACGAGCGCGACCATGGTCTTGCCCGCCGAAAGCGCGAAGTCGCCCGCGTTCTCCCAGCGCCAGCCGTTCCTCTTCGTCGCTCCAAGCACGCCGCTCCGCTTGCCGCCGACCTCAAGTGCGAACCGCCCCGGCGAAAACTCCGGCAGCCAGTCCTTCGTGCGCACCCACGCCCGCCACGTGCCGGACGACGGAACGGCGATCTCGGTCTTCGCCGGCGCAAGCGGATTGAGGACGCCCTTGGTGATGAGGTACGCGCTCCCCATCTTGTGGACGAACTGCGTGTCGACCTCCCAGCCGCCGTAATCCGCGAACGCCTCGGCCTCAAGCCACAGAAAACCCTTCACCGCCTCGCGGCACGCCACGGCGGGCGCGCGGAACTTCCTCAACGTCTCGGCGGGATCCTCGCCGAACGCCCCCGCGCAAACCGCCACGGCCGCAAGCGCAAACGCCCACGCCCGAACACGGTCACGCCAGTCAGCCTCTCTCGCCATCCCGTCGCCCTAGCGGAATGTCACGGTTAAGCCAAACGGGTACTTGCGCGCAACGACGGCGAACCAGCCCATGTTCCAGTTCTCGGCGCTCGGAGCGGCGACGGAGGCCGGAACGACCGGCCATGTCGTCGAAGGCTTTGCCTTGCCGACAAACTTCCAGCCGCCATGAGCCGTGCCGCTGTGGCGGTACACGCACACGAGCACCATGCCGTCCAGATCGTCGCCGACGTTCGGATACTTGAAGTGGAGCTGCGCCGACGAGAAGGACGAAGGATGCGTCGGTTCGTCAACCTCCGGCCCGTCGTCGAACAGTCCGACCCGCCACACGGAGATGACTTTCTGCGCGCCGATGCCGTCCAGTCCTGCCGGGATGTCGTCGCGGTCCGTCGCGTACAGCTCCGCGAAGATGTAGTTGTTCAGCGCCGCGCCGTCGAACGTGCAGGTGAACGTGTTGCACAGGCGGTTCCTAATCGTTGCATTGGGCGACTCGCCGGTTGAATAGTCGCAGCCCCAGTAGTCGCCTACGCACCTGTAGTTCGCCGTCTTGCGCGGAAGCGCGCGAGGCATCTTGAGACGTCCCTTGTTCACCGCAAACCATCCGTTCGTGCCGGACGGATTGGCGTCTGTCGTGTTGTAGTGGAGAGCGCCAAAGCGGCTGAAATCTAGGTCACGTTCCACGCCGTCTCCGTCGGCGATAATCTGCCCGTAATGCACAACGCCACAAGGACTCGCCGCTTCCGTCACATACGTGCGGGCGTCGGAGAAGGCAATCTTGCCCCAGCCGCGGATGAAACCCCGAACGACGGTGCGGTTCTCATTCAGCATAAGCGGATCGTAGTAGCCATTAGCGACGTAATTTGAACTAGCTGCATCGATGTCGAAGTAGATCGATCCGCCGCGCATTTTCACCGCCTGCGAATTGGCATTGCCGTTCAACCCGACTTTCAGATATTGTAGATTCGTGATGACGGCGTTGTCGGCCACTTCAAGCGTCCCCCGACCTGCGCTACCCCACGCCGGCATAACGATATTGGTCGAGAAGAGCGTGGCATTGCCTGAAAGCGTTGCGAAACCCGTCGTTCCTGCCACGGACGTCTGCCCTATCTTCAGAACAGGCGCATTGAGCACGGCATTGTCCGCAACCTGCAGAACGCCCGTGCCTCCGTTGCTATAGCCGACAATCATGTAATAGTTGGTCATGAACAACTGCGAATTTCCCGCAAGCGATATTGTTCCCCTGGAAGCGGCTCCGGTGCCGAGATGCACGGGCCTTCTAATGTCAGCCGTGGCAGAACCGCTCAGCGACAGGCTTCCTGAAGAATTAGCTGAATATCCGAAATGGGACACATCAGGGCTGCTGTCAATCACAAGACGGCTGTTGTCCGTCAGAGTCATAATCCCCTGGGAGGAACCGCCTCTTCCGAAGATGGCATACCCCAAGCTCGCGCTTGCATCGTCGGCAAGCGCAATCGAACCGATGGTACTGGCTTCATAGCCAAGATACATGCTATTGGATGTGACGATCGACGATTCGTTTGAAAGCGTGATGTAGCCTTTGGCACCTGAAGCCCCACCCACGCGATATTGCGTAGAACCCAGCAGCTTGCTGTTGTCATAGAGGTTGATTGTGGTGGTGCTCGTGCCGACATGCCCGATCTTGAACAGCGGGCCGGGATTGAACGTGCCCGATTTCCGCATGATGATTTCGTTCTTGCTGTTGCTGTTGCCGGTCCACGTCTCCGTTCCCGAACCGCAGACCATCGATCCTTCGTTGATGATGGTGCTGTCGCCGCCAGAATCGGTCGCCATATAGAAGGTATATTGGCCGCCACCTGTCTTGTTGAACGTCGCCCCCTCGTGGTTGTAGAATATGCTTCGCGTACCCCTGATGCCGATGCGGAAGTGCGTGCCAATGTTCAGCGTTCCGAAATTGTCGAACTGCGCCAACTTGCCTTTGCCAGTGCCGCCACTTCCCGAATATACGCCAAGCTGAAGATCTGTTACGGACACGGTACCGTAGTTGGTGACGATGCTCGTCTGATTCGCCACGCCGGCCAGAAACATGGAGCCACTGCTCATCGAAAGGCTTGCGCCCTCTTCAATCTTGAGGATGCAGTTTCCTAAACGGTTAGTTCCTACAGACGGCGAAGTGCCGGTCGCGACGATAAGAGGATTGGCAAGAAGCGCCGAGTTGTTGGCTATGGCCTCGTCGCCCGACCCCGGCAACGCACCTCCCCAGGCTGCGGCGTTAGCCCAGTAGTACGGCGCAGAGCCTTGCGGCGTGTACGAGACAGTTGCCGCAAGCAACGGCATGGCAGTCATCGCCGACGCCGCACATGTCAACAGTAATGGTTTTTTCATCAAAATTCCTTGCTGTGATTTCACGTGTTTTTGCCGTGTTTATTTGATTTCAAATCAGCACTTGGCCCGTCATGTCGCAGGTTCCTTGTCAAGCCCCCTCATTTTAAGATCCGCATTGTACCATTGCTCCAACTTCTTATTGAAGCCGGCTCTTGGCAACTTGCTCCATTCGATGACCTTGGCCGTCATGTTCTCGGCATATATCGAAACGTTGCGCCGACGCCTGAAGATAGAGAACGGCCATATCAGAATAGACTTCATCAATGTCTTCACGAACGGTGGTGGCGGATTGCCTCCGGCCCGACTCCACTTGCTGCCAAACAATCCACGTATGCGCACGCCGACGACCTCGACGCCTTTGGGCAATTGCGAGATCACATTGAACGCAAGTTGCCGGTTCTCCAGGCATTCGCGCCCGTCCGCGGTTATATGTCCCGAAGGATACAGCAAGACGTTTTCGCCCGCAGTCAAAAGCGCCAGGACCGAATAACTGAGGGCCTTCGCCCGCTTCAACGACGCCTTGTGCGTGGGTCGAACCTTCAGAAACGGCCTGAAGTTCGCTCTCCTGAAGTCCGGCACCCGGACGGAATTGAACAGCGCAAGGACATGCCGGACAAATCCATTTGAAAAGAACGACTCATCCACCAAGGGGCATATGTTCATTCCCCTTCTATGCAATTCGGAAACAAGGATGAGCGGATCGACTATCGCCGGATGATTTGGCATGATCAGATAGTTCTTGTGAGGCGCGAAGACAAGATCTCCGGAATTTTTGATCTGGTATCGGCGCGACAGAAACCATCTCCCCACGCACAGCAGGACATTCTTGTTGGTATAAAATATCCATGCCAGCACGAAGAAGGGCAAAGTTATGAAGAAAAACGTCATAAACTCAGCCTAATTCCTTTTGCTCGTCTTGTTCCCGTTTCGCCAGTTGCCCAAGACAAACATCTGACAGCGGGTATCGCGTAACGAAGTACATATTTTTCCAGGGCGCATTATATCATTCTCTAGCCTGAAAAGATAGAGGGTCGTGGCTTGGTTTCGTTCGTGGCTGTGGCTATCTGATGATGATCACCGCGCGGACGGCATGGAGATTGGCAAGGCGGAGCTTGCCGTCTTCCACCGTCAGCGTGATGATGTCCGCGTAGTCGTTTCCGGCTGCGTCGGTGACCGTCAGCACCACGTCGCCCACCGTTTCAGTTGTAAGACCGAGCGCGTTTGAAAGCTCGTAGCGGCCCTTCGTGGGTTTGGCGTCGAACGTCACTTCCAGCTTTTTCAGGCCGGCAAGCGCGTTTGCGTCGGCGTCGGCGAACGTCCCCCCGTTCCAGAAATTGGTCCTGCTGGCGCCTCTCACCTCCCCGCAGGTGGCGTAGCCGGTGTAGGCG
>JAEEGL014026824.1_pt1 | contig 11500 bp, 9 predicted proteins | sample 9134231 | NCBI WGS metagenome assembly JAEEGL01 (sample SAMN16246548, study PRJNA631951) | gut metagenome | biome: gut microbiome; feature: rumen; material: fiber-attached | host: Bos | place: Iran: Karaj | collected 2018-10
AATTTATTTTAAGTTTGATTTACATAATTAATTTCCTGACTTAAATGTAATTGACGTTTTGCTTAGTTTTCAAAGATCATTCGCACTTTTTCACAAGTGCATAAGTAATATATCAAGTTTTTTAAGTAAAGTCAACATATTTTTTTACTTTTTTTCTTGATTTTACTAGACACTTCAGAAATCATTGCTTTTTTGTGAAGTGCATTAGTAATATATCAAGTATTTCAAGCAAAGTCAACACATTTTTTAACTTTTTTTCTTGATTTTACTTATTTACATTTTTTATGCGTCTTCTTTTTGACACACAGCTAATAATATATCATTTTGATTATTCAATGTCAACATCTTTTTTTATTTTTTTATATTTTTCTAAAGCAGCATCAACTGTGGCCCTTTTAAATGGTCCTGTCTTAGCTTCTACCATCTTTATTAGATCGTTTAATTCACGTTTTAGAATAACATCTATCTCCTGTGGATACTCCATTTTTTCTTTATGATATTTATATTCACTCTTATCTAGTATCTTATATGTATTGTCTGCAAATACTCTTAAGTCTAGATCGTAGTCTATATATTTAACAGCACCATCTTCTATTAAGAATGGTGAAGCCATATTGCAGTAGTAATATATTCCATCGTCTTTGAACTGACATATTATATTAAACCATCTATTATTATAGAAATATATTATGGCAGGTTCTTTAGTATTCCATGTCCTTCCATCTGCTTCAGTTACTAGAGTCTGATTATTACCAAATACTAAATAATCTGGATTCTCTTCTAAAAGAACTGCTTCATCCCATGCTCTATGTATATTCCCATTATGTTTATAACTGTGAATTATAAATTTGTCTCCAATTTTCATATTTAACACCTCTCTATAGGTACTATCTATTAACACCAAAATTATATATTAATCCAAATACCTCTACTATATTATTGATAAGGCAACCTACATTTTTATAACAGCATGCTGCTAAAACGCTTTTTACTTTTTCATTTTCTTCCTTACTTATAGCAGATATTTCTAATAATTCATCTAGAGCTAATCTTGCTGCCTTTATTTCTACTTTAATAGTAGCTAAGTTAAATATTAAGCTAAGCGCTTCACATGCTATTCCTATAGTAAATAAAGGTGGTACAGCAAAGAATAAACCAACTAGAATTGCTATGTATCCAAAATATGATATGTATTTGAATAATTCTACAAACATTTCTCTAAATTTGAACATTGAATCGTTCTTTTTATCAAGAATTGCTTCTGCAGCTTCAAAAGCTGCTATGGATAAACTAGTTATACTAGAATCATTAAATACTTTTTTAGATAATTTAATTACTTTTCTAGAAGAATTATAATGATCAGAATATCTTCCAGATACCGCAGTAATATAAACATCGTTCATATCGTGAATATCTAAAATCTTTCTTGCTACTTCAAAACCAGATAAGTCTGATTTAGAAACCACTTTTTTATAAGTATTGAAATTATAACTTACATATATATATGCTACTGAAGAAATAATAACAATAAATAATATTAATATTAAATCCATAATAATACCTCAAAAAGATTTTAACATATTTTATTGCACAAAAAAAGAGCTTAATATAAGCTCTCCATATCTACTAATGATTCTAGTGCACTGTCGTATGTCTCAGTATATACTGATGATATTTCATCATTTATATCTTTTGTAGCAAATGTAAGTTGCCATACACCATTAACCTTTTTAGCACCTACACCACTCTTAAGTGTAATGATTGGTCTTAATCCTCTTGTTCCACTTACTGGTGATATAGTTCCAGTTGATTTCTCATGTGACCATAATTTATTAGGATAATATTGTCTCAAATATGATGATGAATAATCACTATCGTTGTTTGCTCCACCTAAGTAGTAAGATTGTCCTACATTTAGAAGTGATGATATACCTCTTATATATCCATAGTCTCTCCAAGTAGCATATCTCGACTTAGCTGCATACTGATTTAAGAATGTTGCTGCATTAGAATTATTATTAATTGCACTTAATGCATTTGAATAAGCAGTATCTGTATGAGTAAAGCATATTGGTACTCCTGCATGTATTAGTTGTACTGTACTACCATTAATCATATATACAACCCAACCACGCTTAGATACAGTGTCACTTGAAGCACATTTAACGCTGTTATCTTTGCTATGCCCTGCTGTATATCCTCCAAATGCTCCATCTCTAGAACTTATACCAGCCGATGTTGGCCAGTTTCCTGCAGAATAATTAGTTTTATCTCCAACTTTACCATATCTTAAGAAGTATTTAACTACATCTTGAGTTGGATCCATTACAAACTTGATTGAACATGTAGCTGTCTTTCCATTACTATATGTTACTTTTCCTGTAGCAGTAACTTCTTTTCTAGAAGTAATACCAGTTATTAACACTTGGTCACTACCACTCATACCTAAAGCACTTATAGTTGAAGCAGCAAGTCCATCATTAACTTCTTTGAATGAAACTACTACGTTTTCAGTGTAGACGTCGCCTTTCTTAACTCCAGTAACTCTCAAACTACACATCTTGTTGTTTGATACTACTACTGTTGCTCCTTTAGGTCTCTTTCCACTTGAACTAGATCCACTTCCTGAACCACTTCCTGATCCAGAGCTTGAAGTTTTTTGTTTATTAATAGTAATACTACATTTATTTGTGTTACCAGCTTTATCTACTACGTAACCATATACTTTTGTTTTACCATTTTCACTTATTACTTGAGTTTGTTCAGTGTAATCAGTTGCAGAACCAAATCCACTTCCTGATACTCCTGAATGAGAATCTTTAGTACTCTTGATAGATATTGTTACTTTGCTTGTATAAACGCCTTTACTATTCTTAGTACCAGATGCTTTTAATGTGCATGTAGGTTTAGTAGCATCTTTTCTTACTGCCAAAGAACATGTTACTGTCTTACCATTAGAATATTGAATAGTTCCTACAAGTTCAGTTGTTCCATCTTTAGTTACTTTATATACATCTTTATTAGAAGTATTCTTAGTGTCTCCTTTTTCAGTGATGTTATATTTATTAATTGATAGAGATCCTGTATTAGTTGGATTTAGTTTAACTGTTACATCACTTGTATACCAGTTTTCTTGTCCTAAAGTACCACTTGTTACTTTTAATTCACATCCACCAGCTGGATTTACTATCTCTACTGGTAATGAACAAGTTGCTACTTCATTTTTAGAATTATATACATAACCGTATACTGTAGTTGTTCCATCTTTATTAACTGTATAAGTCTCTCCGTTTTGATCACTTTCTGCTATACCAACGTTTTTCTTTACTATACTTTTTTCTGGTTCAGCAGATTTGAAGCCTACAACTACATTTCCAGTATAATTTCCTTTTTCATCTTTTTCACCATTTTGCACTTCTAGTTCACAAGTCATACCAGTATCAACTACTGATCTAGGTTTTCTAAAGAATAGAAGAACTAGTAATAAAAGAATAATAGCTACAATAATTATAATAACCAATATTAAGTTTCTTCTTTTACGTTTTATCTCTTCATCGTCATCATACATAAAACTACCTTCTTTCTACTGTATAATATAATTTTATATTAGTACATATTTATTGTCAATCAACAAACAAAAAAGAGAGAAGCATTTCTCTCTTTATTTACTATTCAATTACGAAGTCTGCAAGTAGTGTAGAACCAACTATTTCTACTAATTTATCATGCATAGTATCTTCTACTTCTTCAGCAAGTCCTGCATCTTTAGCAGTAGTTGATAAATCGTATGTACCGCTTGAGTTCTTCTTAACATAAATTGTTGATTTTAGTAATACTATTGGTCTTATACCACTATTTAAGTAGTTTCCTTCGTATACTTGTCCTGCTAATGCAGATGAAGCATTATTTCTTACTGCATACATATTAACATTCTTAGTTCCTTGAGAAGCTAACCAATATACTACTCCAATGTTTCTCTTAGCATTAGCGCTAGCATTACTATTGTTTCCATAAGACATTGCGTCATTGTAATCCATGAATCTAACACTTGTTGCATAAGTTCTATCTAAGTAGGTACTTCCTTTATCATTAATCTTAGATATTGCAGTAGCTGCTGTTTCTGAACTTGTCTTAGCATAACATTCAGGAACTCCTCTAGTTATTAATTCAACTCCGCTACTTGTTACTCTATAAACAACCCATCCACTTGGTCCAGCTACGTCTTTAGCATTACCACAAACGATACTCTTAGAATTCTTTGGATAATTAACTATGTCTCCAGCTTTCAATGTCTTAGTTGCAAGTGTATATGTTGTAGTTGGTGTTGAAGGTTTAGCTGTTACTTCGAATGTAACCTTACATGTATTAGTATGTCCATAACTATCTCTTACATTACCATATATTGTATATGAACCAGGAGAAGTAATACCATAAGTATCATTTCCTGATAATTGTACTTTAGTACCAATACCATATTCAACTATTTTAGCTCCATTTGATGAACCATATTTGCTGAACTTAACTGTTACGTTTGGATAATATCCTCCAGAACCGTTACTTGCAGCATCTACAGTTAATGAACAATATGGGCTAGATGGTTGTTCTGTTTGTTTTTTTGCTATAGTGAATGAAATTCTACATTCAGCAGTATTTTCATCACTGTCTTTAACCATACCATAAATTGTATGTGATCCTAAATCAGATACTGATAAGTTAGATGTTCCATTTAATTGAGAACTTGTTCCAAGTCCAAATGATGTTATTTCAGCACCATTTGTAGTTTTCTTACTCTTGAAGCTAACTTTAACAGTTCCTACATAATTGCTTCCTTGTTTTTCTCCAGATATTTGAAGTGCACATGATGGACTAGTAGTTTTATCTCCTGAACTACTTCCTCCACTCTTACCTTTAGTAACAGTTATATTACAAGTTCCTTTATTACCAGCTGCATCTTTAACATATCCGTTAACTACATGTTTACCATCTTCAGTAATCTTAACTGTTTCTGTAGTATAGTTTTCAGTTGTTCCTACTCCCTTACCTGCTAATGTACTTGTTGCATCTTCTGCACTCTTCATTCCTATTTCTACATCAGTAGTATAGTTTCCATTAGCTCCAGCTGTACCACTTGTTACTTCAAGTGCACATGTTGGCTTAGTAGCATCTTTCTTAATCTTTAACATACATGTTGCTTCAACATTGTTATTATCTACTACTCTTCCAATAACTTCTGTTTCAGCATCAGCTGTTACTGTGTATGTATCATTATTATCTTCAGGTGCTCTATTTAATATTTCATCATTTTCTAAATCTCTCTTAACTTCTTCGATAGACCATTTTTCAATTGTTCCACCTTCAACAGTCTTAGATTTGAATACTACTTCGACATTACTTGTGTACCATCCATTTTCACCAAGTGTTCCACTCTTAACTTCTAGTTCACAATTTGGTCTAGCACTCTCTATAGTAAAATCTTTAGAACAAGTACCTGCATTACCTTTAGAATCTTTGATATAACCATATACTGTAGTAGTTCCAGATTTACTTAATGTATAAGTTTCACCATTTCTTTGAGATTCTTGTAATCCTACACGTTGTTCAGCAACGCTTAATCCCTTAGTTACTACAAATTTGTCTTTATCGAATCCTATTGTAATAGGTCCTGTATACGCACCATTTTCTTTTTGTGGTGTATTGCTTGTTACAATTAATTCACATTGCGGTGTTACAGTCTTAGTTTTCTTCTTTCCACTACTTCCTGCAACTAGTAAAATAATTAAAAGAATAATTAAACCAACTATTACTCCAATTGCAATAATTAAATTCCTTCTTTTTCTTTTGATCTCTTCTTCATCATCGTACATAATATCATACCTTCCTTTAGTATAATTCTACTTTAATTTTATATTATTAAATAATTTGTGTCAATGAAATGAAAAAAAAGACTATAAAGTCTTTACATCATTAGCTCTAGTACTAGTAAAAGATTTATCTATTTCGTAAGAAATAACATCTCCTTCTCCACTAGCTATTTTTATTTCATTTTTAGTTATTATTATACTTTGATCTTTAGCAGTATTATCAAATGCAGGTAATTCTTCTACACTTGTTTTCATTTTAGCAGAATTAACTAAGTCTAATAATCCAAGAGAATCAAATGTTCCCTGTGGAGAAAAGACATAGATACTGCAATTATCTAGAAAATTATTTTCACATAGGAATTGAAATGTATCATAAGAAGAATTTATTCCATTCAAAAGAAGTCTAGATCCGTCTCCAATCGAAACTACAATAGCGTTATCAGTCACTTCAGAGGCGAAAAGCTCCTCATCGTCGTGAGCTATTGCATACTCTCCAACGTTAACATCATAGCAATTACTATTTCCATCATTATTAATATAGTCTTCACTATATACTGGTTCTTCAACTTTAGTTAATACATTTCCCATAATACCCACCTATTTCTTGCTTCCTATTTTTTTTACTTTTGCTTTTTCTTCTGCAGTCTTCGTCAAGTAATCTGAAATCTCATTTTTAATTATCACAGGTGGTACCCTATTATCAGTTAGTACATCTATTTGTTCATATACTTTTGCTAATCCTTCATCGATAGAAACTTTTCTCGGTGTATCGATATCATCTTTAAGGCATTCAAAATCAACATATTCAGGAACTGGTGCTGTTTTCTTAATATATATAGACGAACCTTGTCCATATATTAGACCAATTTCATAATAAGTATCATTCTTTTTCAAATTATAGAATTCTACAAATCCTTCACCTACTGGATATATGTAATTTCTCGAAGCATATTCTTCGATATATGTGTATAAATCTTCTAAGCGTTCAAAATTTTTATAATCTTCTTCAGTCTTGCATGTCGTACCGAAAGACGGATGATTATGTATAGATTCGTTATTCTCTAACGTACCATCTACCCAAGACCAGAAATAATCAGTAAAAGCGATGCTGTTCATTCTTTGGATTTTCTTTTGTTCTTCCATCGAATCTCTCGCTTTTTCTATCAAAGAGGCTCCTTTAACTTGTTCTTCTAGCATTCCTTTTAGTTCTTCATACGCATCTCCCATAATAACGCCTCCTTTAAAAAAATAATTACTTTCTATTATATCACTAACTGGCTCTAACGTATAACTCTTTTTGAAAAATTTTTAACACTTTCATTATCATCTATAGAATCTATAAAAGAATCAAAATTTTCAAAAGCCGAATACTTGTTTTCAAACTTTTTTCTATTCTTTTTAGATAAAGGAAGTGCTAGAAGTGAGCTTATTATGAAGTACTGGAATCTAAACATGTTTGTACGCTCCAAATCATCATCTTCACTATGTTTAAATCCTCCCATATCTATAAAGTATAGTGAACCATCTGATAATACTATATTACTTAGATGAAGATCATCTATCTCTATACCATTCTTAGTTAAGTTCTTAACATCATCTATTAATAATCTAAGTTCCTTTTTAAACGTCTTACCATCCAAATCAAATATCTTAGAGAATTTCTCTTCGTTAAGAAATCTTGAACTGTATCCAACAAAGTTACCATCTTCATCGAATATAGGATTATTAGGAACTATGAATCTCTTAAGTTTAAGTTTTCTTAATCTATCTACTTGTTCTAAACTTAATTTATCTATCATAGGATTATCCTTATATATCTTATATACTTCTTCTCCATTTTTATAGATGACTCCTTCACTACCTTCATTTAGATATAGTCTATCTAATTCTTCAGAAGTCATATTAAGTAATCTATCTCCAATAAATAGTTTCATAAAATCCTCCTATTTATATATGTATCCATCACAGTTCTTAACTAGATATACATTATAGTCTTTATACTTATCTTTAATTATATTATATACCTTATTATCTTTTTTATTTAATGCAACATAGTATGATGACCCTGATCCTGATAGAGTATGTTCTTTAAGACCAAGCTCATCAAAATAATCTTTTATATCTAATATAGATTGAGGTACTACTTTCATAAAGTCATTATGAGGCAGTTTATCATGTGATATAACTTCTACTTCTTTATCATCTATTTTCTTAAACATCTCTTTAGTACTTAATCCATAATTAGGTTTAACAATAATATAGTATTTATATGGATTATCAAAACTAGAATTATTTACTTCATTACCAATAGATGAAACAAATTTAAATCCAGAATGTATAAAGAATGGTACATCAGATCCTATCTTTGAGCCAAGAGAGGACATAGTATCAGTATCTAATCCTAAATCAAATACTTTGTTCATAAGTAAGATAGTTCCTGCTGCATCAGTACTTTCTCCACCTAGCCCTGCTTCTATAGGTATGTGCTTATTAACAATAAATTTCATTCCTTTATCAATATTATATGTATCCTTCATTAACTTGCAGGCTTTATAAATACTATTTCTTTCATCTTTAGGAATATCATCATTAGACTCTATAACAATAGAGTTATCATCAATTAATACTAATTCTATCTCATCATATAAATCTACTGTTTGATTAATTAAGAATAACTTATGCATATTGGTATCTTTATCTATACCTAGTACATTTAGAAATAAATTTATCTTAGCAGGACAACATATCTTCATACAATCACCTATATAAATTATATTACACAAAAAAAGAAATGACCACTAAGTCATTTCTTTATTATTATCTTGATCTTCCTTGTTCTTTTTCAGGAGCTTGTCCAGCATTTATTATCGCTTCTGCAAGTGCTGCTCTTTGAACATCGTGAACTTTTTGATAATTTTCTTTTGATAAATTACCTGCTTCCATTTGTTTTCTAGCTTCTTCTACTGCAGCTGCTCTTTCATTTTGAGCTACTATTTGGTTTAATTCTTCTATTCCTGCTGGAGGAAGTTGTCCATTGTTTCTTAAGATAGATAATCTGAAGTATCTAGCTAATCCTCTGTATTCATCTGAGATATCAACACTATTTTGTTGGCGTTCTTCAAACATAGTAGTTTGTGGTGTAATCTTTTCATCTTTTTGAATATCATTAATTGCTTTTCTTAAATCAGAAAGTAATTTCTTATTATCAGTTTCAGGAACCTCTTGATTCTTGAATGGCTCTACTTTATTATTTAAGTTCTTCTCGATAGTTTCTCTGATCTTATTTATTTTTTCTTTTTCAATATTATTGTTAAGATCAGCTAAAGAGATATTTGGAACTTGATTTACTTCTGGATTCTCAATTGGTTCTTTATGATTGTTATCTGCTACTTTGTCATATTCGTTAATATCGTTTGGTGGTAATTGTCTAGCAAATATTTGTCCATATAGTTCAGGTACAAAGTTATCTTCTGGTTTTTGATAATTCTTGCTAATATCAACATTCTTATTTGTATCTGGTAATTCTTTCTTAACTTCTTCTTTTAATTCTTTTTCAAATAATTGTTTAGCTTGCTCTTCACCTTCACGTTTGTAATCAACTTCTGGCTCATTTTGAGTTTCTTTTGGATTTTTTTCAATCTCCTCATTTATTCTCCTTAGTTCTCTTGCTTGTTCTTCAGTTGCAGGTATTCTCTCTCGCCAATTCATTATCTCTTCTGGTACAACTATTTTATCATGCGCAGGTTCATTATTAACACGTCCAAAAGTTTTTTTAATTTCTTCAGCTAGTGCTGCTCTATGAGATGCTACTACTCTTTCATAATCTTCAGGTTTGATACTACCATCTAATAGATGTGCTCTAGTTTCTTCGATAGCTTGAGCTCTTTCACTTCTTGCTATTATTTCTTCTAATTCTTTTAATCCTTCAGGTGGTAATTGTCCTTTATTTCTTAAAATTGATAATCTAAAGTATCTTGCTAAATCAGCAAATTCTGGAGAAAGTTCTGGTTTATCTTGTTCAACTACTTCATTTTGAGAAGCATTCTTAATAGCTTCAGCAAGTGCTGCTCTATGAGTATCGTGAACTAATTGAAAGTTCTCATCACTTAAACGTCCTTCCTCATGCTCTTTCCAAGCAGCTTCTACTGCAGCTGCTCTTTCATTTCTATTAACGATTTCTTGTAATTCTTTAAGTCCTTCAGGAGGTAACATACCTCTATCTCTTAACATAGATAATCTAAAATATCTAACTAAGTCTCTATATTCTTCTGAAAGATTAATTCCATTATTATTCATAATATCCTCCTATTATCTAATTCTATAATAAAGCATTATATAAAAAAAGTAAAATGGACATTTAATCGTTTACAATTAATTTACAAAAGAAAAAAGGCATTAAGCCTTTTATATATTTTGATCTTTATTCTTAAATGCATTAAGAACTGATTTAATAAATTCATCTTGTGATACAGTAGTTGTCTCTTGGTTTCCAAATCTTCTAAAGCTAATAGATTTAGCACTTACTTCGTTATCACCAAGAATTAAAGTTAATGGTATCTTCTTAGTTTGAGCTTCTCTCATTCTGTAACCAACTTTTTCTTCTCTATCATCAAGTTCTGCTCTTATACCAGCTTCTTTTAAAAGTTCTAATACTTCTTTAGCATATTCTAAATGATATTCGTTGTTAACTGGTAATATCTTAACTTGAACTGGTGCTATCCATAGTGGAAGATTTCCTTTTGTCTCTTCTAGTAAGAAAGCCATAAATCTATCTATTGATCCAAGAATTGCTCTATGGATTACTACTGGAGTTTTCTTTTCTCCATTTTCATCTATATAAGCTAGTTCAAAGTTCTTTGGTAGTAAGAAGTCTAATTGAACTGTTGGAATAGTTACTGCATTACCAACTGCTGGTTTAACAAGTACGTCTAACTTAGGTCCATAGAATGCAGCTTCATCTTTAGCTTCAAAGAAGTCTAGTCCCATATCAGTTAATACTTTTCTTAAAGCATTTTCTGCTTTATCCCACATCTCATCATCATCATAGTATTTATTAGTCTTAGAATTCTTATCTCTAAGTGATAATCTGAATTGGAATTTATTAACATCTACATTGAAGTCACCGTATACTTCCATAATTAGGTTAACAACATTTTTGAACTCATCTTCAACTTGATCTGGTCTGCAGAATATATGTGAATCATTTTGAGTCATAGCACGAACTCTCTCAAGTCCTTTGCAAGCTCCGGCTGCTTCGTATCTAAAATCATTAGCTACTTCTGCTATTCTAAGTGGTAGATCACGGTATGAATGAATATCATTTCCATAGATAACCATGTGATGTGGACAGTTCATTGGTCTAAGTACATAAGTCTCACCATCTACTTCCATAGCAGGGAACATATTCTCTTTATAGTGATCCCAGTGTCCTGAAGTTTCATATAACTGTTTAGTTCCCACATCAGGAGTATGTACATGTTTATAACCATATTTAACTTCTTTATCAGTAATATAGTTTTGTAAACATCTCCATATAGTGTATCCATTTGGTAAATATAGAGGCATTCCTTTTCCTATTAAATCAGAAATCATATAGATACCTAAATCTTTACCTATCTTTCTGTGATCTCTTTCTTTAG
>JAEEGL015446189.1_pt1 | contig 11500 bp, 7 predicted proteins | sample 9134231 | NCBI WGS metagenome assembly JAEEGL01 (sample SAMN16246548, study PRJNA631951) | gut metagenome | biome: gut microbiome; feature: rumen; material: fiber-attached | host: Bos | place: Iran: Karaj | collected 2018-10
AAGCATGCCGCGCCCGACGTAGCGCTTCGCTATAGAGACGACAAGACGAAGATTTGCTTCAGCAAGTTTCTGCTTTGCTGATTCATCACCTGCTTCAAGCTGTTTGGCAATTTCAATTTCTTCTTCTGCGGTCAGCAGCGGGACTTTTCCGATTTCCTTCAGGTACATGCGTACCGGATCGTCAATACTGATGCCTTCCGGAATTGAAAGATCGATCGGTTCAACTGCCGACCCATCAAGTGTCGCGGTGGCTGCGGCAACATCCGCTGCCTGATCATCCGAAATGCGAATCGTATCCGAAGCATCGTTCACAACGGTCACGCCGTAGGCATCCAGCGTTTCAAGAACGTGATCAAGCTGATCAGAGTCCATCTCCAATTCCATCAGCCGGTCCATGATCTCTTTATATGTCAGAGTTCCGTGTGCTTTGCCATATTCATAGAGATCATCCAGACGCTTTTGCCTGTTTTCGGGTGAAAGGGTAGACAAGGGAATCCTCTCCTTTACAATCATGGCACTAAGGCCGGCAGACCCGGATGACCGGGAAGTTACACCATTTTATCCAGCTTTCGGCGGATATCCTGCGCTTCACGCAGAAGAGCGGGGATAGACGGATCTTTCGGATCCATGGATTTAAGCTGAAGCTGAAGTGCGTCGTACTGTTTCTGACAGGAGGATTTACGAATCCGGTTAAGACATTGGGAGGCCATGGAAATCATTTGATCAGTACTGTCAGCGACAGGAGTCATCAGAATACGGGTATAACGCGATCTGGTTTCATCATCCGGAGCCCTGTCAAGCAATGAGGCAGGAGCATGACCGGAAACCAAAGCCGTATATAATGATTTCAACTCTTCTTCTTCAAAATCCTTTTCCTCAACCATATCTTTCGGAATTTGTCCGGAGGCAAGCAGGCTGAGGAGTGTTTCCTGTGCAGCTAATTCCGGTGACGGTACATCGGAGATTCGCCGGGGAGCCGATGAATTCTTCAGTGCGCTTTTCAGCGGCGGTTGGGTATCACCGCTGCTTAATTGTTTCCCGCGGGCTTTTTCAATCTGCTGCTTCAGGGCTTCCTGCGAGAACCCTGTTTCCAGCATCAAAGTCTTTATATACGTTTCCTCGCCGACAGGATCCAGCGGCGCCAGGATGTATGCAGCCTTCCGCACATAATTCATCCTGCCTTCATTTCCGGAAAGATCAAAAGATTCTTTAAGACGGCGCAGTCTGTATTCTGCAGCGGGGAGAGCAGGCAAAGCGTGAAAGGCTTCCGAACCGTCACGGCGGATAAACTCATCCGGGTCCAGGCCGTCCGGGAATTCGAGCACTCGCGCGGGGATTCCTTCTTCCTCCAGAATATCCAGACCGCGGAGTATCGCGTGCTGGCCGGCAGAATCGCCGTCGTAGGCGAGATAGACTTCCGGGGCGAAACGGCGGAGCAGGCGTGCCTGTTCATTGGTAAGTGCGGTTCCAAGCGTTGCACAGACACCGCTCACACCGAACTGAGAAAGGCTGACAACGTCCATATAGCCTTCCACAAGGATTACATGATCGAGATGACGCTGCTGCCGGAGCAGATTGGCCGCGTAGACGCCTTTCCGCTTGTTGAAAACGGGCGTATCAGAAGTGTTCATGTATTTGGGCATTTCTTTCCCGAGAGAACGGCCGCCGAAAGCAATAACATTCTTATACATGTCGATAATCGGAAAGATCGCCCGGTTCCGGAACATATCGAAATAGCGCGTCCTGCCGCCTCCCTCCTTCGGCGGCTTGACCAGGGTCAGTCCGACAGAGGTGAGCTCATCGAGCGTGAAACCTTTCGAAAGAAGATGATCCGTCAAAGCAGACCACTGATCAGGTGCGGCGCCCAAGCCAAATTTTCTGATGACGGAATCGGAAAGGCCGCGGTTTCGCAGATATTGCAGGGAGGCGGCGCCGGCTGGTTCAAAGAGCTTCTCATGATAGAAAAGCGCAGCATCCCTGTTGGCCTGCAGAAGGCGCTCGCGGCGTGTCCGCCGCTTTTCCCATTCTGTATCATTGACCATCTCCGGAAGAGGAATATGCGCGCGTTCTGCAAGCAATTCAACAGCTTCATGGAAGCTGCATTTTTCAATTTCCATAATAAAATTAATGACATTTCCGCCGGCCTTGCATCCGAAACAGTAATACAGCTGCTGTTCTGAATCAACAGAGAAAGAAGCAGTCTTTTCTCCGTGAAAAGGACAGAGCCCCCAGTACTTCCGACCGGATTTTTTCAGGCCCACATAACCTGAAATAACCTGCACTATATCAGACCGGGAACGAAGGTCATCCAGCCAGGAGGCGGGAAAACGGGATGCCATCAATAATCCACCTCAACACCTGTTTGTCGTTTTCTGTCAGAAGGCAGGGAAGGAAGAGGGAGCAAACAATGCTGTAAACCTGCGGGTTGCATATCTGTCTGTCATACAGGAAAGATAATCGCATACACTGCGTTCCGTTCCGTCTTCGTATCCGATCATAACAAATTCTTCGGGCATTTCACACGGATGCTCGCAGTAGTACTCGAAAAGGTGACGGAGAACATAATCACAGCGGGCTTCCTCAGGATCCCGCCATTCATTGCGGTACACATGTTCAAACATGAATTCACGCAGGCCGTTCATGGCGTTCTCGACAGCCGGACTCATGTAAAGGTGCGGTTTGCCTTCACTGCTGGCGACAATATCAACGATCATGGTATTGATCCGTTCGCGATGGGAGGAACCAAGAACCGCAAGACAATCCGGAGGAATTTCGTCGGGACGCAGAATGCCGCTGCGCATTGCATCGTCCAGATCATGATTCAGATAAGCAATCCGGTCAGCCCGGCGGACGCATTCAGCTTCCGGAGTGGCTGGCTGAAGCGTTCCGGAATGCGTCAGGATGCCCTGACGGACTTCAGCTGTCAGATTCAGCCCCCTTCCGTCGTTTTCAAGTTTATCCACAACACGCAGGCTCTGTTCATTATGGCGGAATCCTTCAGGGAGAAGTGCGTTAAGCGTGCGCTCACCGATGTGACCGTACGGCGTATGACCGAGATCGTGGCCGAGGGCGATAGCTTCCGTCAAATCTTCATTCAGCCGAAGCGCCCGGGCAATCGTTCTGGCAACCTGGGAAACCTCCAGTGTATGAGTCAGCCTGGTCCGGTAATGATCGCCTTCAGGAGAAAGAAAGACCTGTGTCTTGAATTTCAGACGGCGGAATGATTTGCAATGGATGATCCTGTCACGGTCACGCTGGAAATCAGTTCGCAGACCGCAGGGTGATTCCGGCCGGCAGCGGCCGGAGGACTCAGCGGAATGAGTTGCATAGGGGGCAAGAAGAAGGTATTCATGCTGCTCCAGCTGTTCCCTGATCAGCATAGCAATCCTCCTCTCCGCTTTGTTCCGAAACTCCACACTGTTATATACAACAAAAAGGACGGAATTCCTGCTTTAGGGATTCTTGACAAGAGATGCGTTTCCGATAAAATAAGTTAAAATGACAAGAAAACGGGAGCTTATGCATGAAATTATCAGTCGGACAGATGATCAACGGATTTCGTGTGCAAAGGGCAGGCGAATGCCTGGAAACGGGAGGAAATACCTTTTATCTGGAACATGTGCATACGGGGGCAAAAGTCTTCTGGCTGGATAACGGGTCGGAAAACATGGTGTTTTCGATAACCTTCCGCACACTGCCTGAGGATTCAACCGGCGTTTTTCATATCCTGGAGCACAGCGTACTTTGCGGCAGCAAAAAATACCCGATGAAGGAACCGTTCGTAGAGCTGCTGAAGAGCAGCATGAATACTTTCCTGAACGCGATGACGTTCCCTGATATGACTATGTACCCTGTGTCAAGCCGTAATCCGAGGGATCTGATGAATCTGACGGCAGTTTATCTGGATGCTGTATTTGCGCCGCTGGTGCTCTCAGACAGGAAGCGCTTTTGCCAGGAAGGTTGGCATATCGACAGAAATGAAGATGGAAATCCGGAGTACCGCGGCGTTGTATTTAATGAAATGAAAGGCGCCATGAGCGATATAGATGCGCTGATTGAACGGGAACTGGCAGCCATGCTTTTCCCGGATACTTCGTACGGATTCAACAGCGGCGGCGACCCTGAAGAGATTCCGGAGCTGACGTGGGAACGTTTCAAGGAACAGTACAAACGGTGTTATCATCCTTCCAATGCGTATGTCTACCTGGACGGATCCATTCCGATGGAAGATATGCTTCCGTTGCTCGACAGCTATTTTTCCGCTTATGAACGCCGGTCAGACAATCCTGAATTCAGAATCCAGCTGCCAAAGGCTTCCGAGAAAACTGTTTTTTACGAACTGGGCCCGGAAGAGGAGCTGAAAGACAAAGGATACCTGACGATGGCAAGAATAACAGGCAGCTGGAAGGATCGCACAGAGAATTTGGCCAGAGCCATTGTTTGCGATGTTCTGACCGGGTCAAACGAGGCACCGCTCAAACGTGCCGTACTGGAACGCGGTCTGGCAAGGGATCTGAATCTTTCCGTCGATGATACCGGGCTTCAGAGCTGGATTGCTGTACATGCGGAGCATGTGAAAGACGGAAGGGAGCATGAAATCCTGGATCTGCTGAAGGAAACCGGGGACAGGATCCGGGCAGAAGGCCTGGACCGCGACGCTGTTGAAGCTTCGCTGAACAGAGCTGTATATCATCTTCGCGAGGAGGAAGAACCTCAGGGAATCGGAAGGTGCATCCGAAGTATGGGAACGTGGCTGTACGGAGGGGAGCCGGAGGATGCGCTTGTATCCGTGGAAACTGTCAGCCGTCTTCGCAGCTGCCTGACAGACGGCACGTTCGATGAACTTGCATCCGATATGCTTCTTAACCGTGAAAACACGGTACTGCTGCATACCATTCCATCCAGAACAATCGGCGATGAAAGACGCAATAACGAAGAAAAAAAGATTCACCGCAAACTGTCCGGAATGACGGAAAAAGAGTTTGAGGAAAACGAGCGCCTGATCCAAGAGATAGCTGTATGGCAGCAGACGCCGGACAGGGAGGAAGATCTTGCCGCTCTTCCGCTGCTAAAAAAAGAAGATGCTGACATTTCTCCGGAATGGATCGAAACACAGATCGCCTCAGTAAACGGGACCCGGGTAATGATACACCGTTTCCCGTGCAACGGCATCGTTCATCTGCGGGCATATTTCACATTGACAGATTTTTCACTGGATGAGCTGACCCGTGCATCCCTTTTTGCAGGTATGCTGGGACGGCTGCCGACAAGAAAATATGACGCATTGCGGCTCCAGCAGGAGATCAAACGATGGACAGGGAACTTCGGATTCGCGATTGTACCGAGAAGCCGCAACGGGGAGGAAGATGCCTGTACGCCATCCCTGGTTGCTTTTGTAAGCGCACTGGAGGAGAATGCCGGAAAGGCACAGGAACTTCTGGCTGAAGTACTGTGCAACACGCTGACCGAAGGCCAGGAAGGCCGCATCACGGAAATGATGATGCAGAATGAAATAGGCGCCAGACAGCGGATCATCAGTTCCGGCCACATGATTGCTGTTCGAAAATGCCTGAGCGCATACAGCGCGGAAGGCGCTGTAAAGAATGCGATGGACGGAGAACGGGCGATACGGTACATTCACGCATTTGCCGCTGATCCGGACGTTTTCATGAACGAATTCATGAAAACTGCTGATAAAATTCTGGGGGAAAGCATTTGTTCTTCCAGAATGACACTGAGCGTAACATCCGGCAACGATATGATGCCGGAGATTCTGGCCAGGGCTTTTCCTGAAGGAACCCCTGTTCCGGAAAAGGCAGAATACCGCGAAGAGATATGCAAAGGCACAGGGTTCAGGATTCCGTCACAGATCGGATTTGCTGCCAGAGGATACAGACTGAGCCGCTGCGGTATGCGCTTTACAGGCAGTATGTGGCTCGCCTGCAATATACTTACACTCGGCTATTACTGGAACAGAATCCGGGTGCAGGGCGGCGCGTACGGTGCGGGTATACAGATGGACCGGACAGGGAATGTTTTCTCCTATTCTTTCAGGGATCCGACCCCGGTTAAGACGCTGGCAGCGGATACAGATGCTTCCGCATTCCTGCTTGAATTTGCCGGAAGCGGGGAGAATCTTGACGGATACATCATCTCGGCACTGAATGAACTGAACCCGCTGCTGTCTCCCCGGGAAAAAGGCGCACTTGCGGACACCCGGATGATGACCGGATATACCCGGGAAGAAAGCGAACGCATTCGGAAAGAAGTGCTGAATACAACCCCTGAGCAGCTCGCTGAATGCGGAGAATGGCTGGACAGGTTTGCAGCAGATGGAAGCATATGTATCACAGCCCATATGGACGCGCTGAAGCAAGCCGAGGGTCTGCTGATACGTGAGCTGTGACATTTGCACGAAAGGAGAAAAGCCATGAAAAGAATCGTTTGCTTATGGATGATACTCCTGCTTTGCCTGCTTTTGAGTTCATGCGCCATGGAAGCAAAAAATGATAACCGGACTGCATCCGTTGTTGTCGGCTTTTCTCAGCTCGGAGCGGAAAGCTCCTGGAGGATCGCGAACACAAAAAGTATGGAGCATGCAGCAAAAGAAGCCGGGTTCGGTCTGATGATGGATAACGCCAATCAGAAACAGGAAAAACAGATCGACGCAATTCGTTCCTTCATTGCTTATCGTGTGGACGTGATCGTCTTTTCCCCTATCGTGGAAAACGGATGGGATAACGTATTGAATGAAGCAAAAAAAGCCGGAATACCGGTGATCCTGATGGACCGGATGATCGAAAGTGAGGAGGACGGTCTTTACACAGCTTATGTAGGGGCCGATTTTTACACCGAAGGAAGACGAGCAGGTGAATACCTGATCCGAAAGGCGGATGATATAAAAGCGGAACACCTGAACATTGCCGAAATCAGCGGAACGATCGACTCGACGCCCATGCGGGACCGCCAGCACGGATTCATGGATGTAATCGCAAAGGATCCTCGGTTTACTGTGATCGACAGTATCAGCGGGGATTTTCTGCGTTCCAAGGGAGAGGAGTGTGCATTACAGCTGCTGGAGAAATACGGTGCCGAAGGAATCGATGTTATCTATTCCCATAATGATTCCATGACGCTCGGTGTGCTGGATGTATTGAACGAAAAGGGCATCGTTCCGGGGAAAGACATTATCCTGATTACTGTAGACGGGGAAAAGGAGGCGGTGGATCTCCTGAAGGAAGGGAAAATCAATTGTGTTGTTCAATGTACGCCGAACCTGGGGGCAGCTGTAATGGATCTGGTCCGCAAACTGAAAAACGGTGAAAATGTAAGCGGAACCTATCATCCTGAAGAAGGAATGTTCACAGATTTCGATGATCTGAATGATCCGGCAGTGGAGGGTTTCTGAGAATGAAAACCGGAAAACGGATGGGTATATCCGCTGAAGTACGGCATTCAGTCTCCATGATTGCCATCCTTCTTTCACTGCCTGTAATCATCGGACTGATTAATATGATTTTTTATTCTTCCAGATACCTGTCAATGATTCAGCGGATGGACGCGGCAGCGGAAATCAAACCGGCGCTGGAAACAAAGATTGCCGAGGAACTGTTTTCAGTAGCTGCGGGCCGAAATACATTTGAGAAAAGCGGCGTTATGGAAACCATCGGAATAGTAAACGAAGCGCTGGATAAGCTGACCCGCGAAACACCTGAAAACGGCCGGCTGCAGCTGACAATTGCGCGAAGAACCATGGAAACCATGGAACAATATGTACAGCAGGTCCGGAACGGGATGAATAACAGGCAGCCGGTTGACGAAATTGAAAGAATTGTAGATGAAGTCAGGAATGTCGGCCGCCTGGTAAAAGATATGCTGGATAATTTTGTGACGGAGGAAATCGAAAACGCAATCTCCACCGGACGCCGCCTGGACCGGCAGATGTGGATCGTAGCTGTAAATGAGATCCTGCTGCTGATCGCTGCCCGGCTGTACAGCCGTAAAAGAACAGAACAATTAACCGATTCAATTCATACAGCGCTCAGTTCCATGGAAAACCCCGTGCGGCGTATTGCGAAAGGCAACTTTGACAACCGTGTAAAGGACACAAACGTGGAAGAACTGCAGGAACTGGGAGACCTGATTAATGAAATGGCAAACCAGCTGGAAATGCTGATACGGGAAACAAAAGAAAAAACAGATCACCTGGCGAAGGCTGAACTCCGGACTATGCAAGCACAGATTAACCCGCATTTTCTTTACAACACACTGGATACGATTGTATGGCAGGCAGAATCCGGAAAGGCAGATGAAGTGGTCCGGCTAACAAGAAGCCTGAGTGATTTTTTTCGCATTTCTCTTTCTTCCGGAGCAGACTGGATTCCTGTTCCGCAGGAACTGAAACATGTATCCGCCTATCTCAGCATTCAGAAAACCAGATACAGGGATATCCTGGATTATGAAGTGGATACATGTGAAGAGCTGAAAAACGTATATATGCCGAAATTACTGCTCCAGCCGCTTGTAGAGAACGCGCTTTACCACGGTATCAAGCCTAAAAGAGGCGGCGGGAGAATAGAAGTCCGTGTAAAGACGGGATACGGACTGCTTACATTCCTGGTTAAGGACAACGGGAAAGGCATGACAACGGAAGAACTTGAAGCAGCAGAAACGCTTATCAAGGAAGAGAATCCAACAGTTCAGAAAGCAATGGAACCGGGATATTCCGGATTCGGACTCAGAAACGTAGATATGCGGATCCGGCTTTTCTATCAGAGAGAAAAGGGCTTGAATATCCGATCGGACCGGAATGGAACAGAGGTTTCTTTTACCGTTCCGATCCGTACAAGGGAGGAGATTAACCATGATGAAAGTGTTTCTTGTGGATGATGAGATCGCCATCCGCGAAAACCTGCGCAATTCTTTTCCCTGGGAGGAAAAAGGATACCAGCTGGTCGGGGAAGCTCCGGACGGTGAAATGGCGCTGCCGATGCTGAGAGATCTGAATGCGGAAATTCTGCTGACGGATATCCGGATGCCTTTTATGGACGGTATGAAACTGTGCGAGGAAGTGCAGCGGACAATGCCCTGGGTGGAACGAATCATCCTGAGCGGATATGACGATTTTGCCTATGCACAGAAAGCTATTTCCTGCGGTGTGAGTGAGTATCTGCTTAAACCTGTGACTTCGAAGGAACTGGAAGAGGCACTGAACCGTGTTCGCAGACGGATTGAGGAAAAACGAAAGGAGCGGGAAAGCCTGACAGCACTGCAGGAACGTATGTCTTCCGGTAATTTGTTTCTGCGAAACAAATTGCTGGCATCTCTCTTTACTGATGAGGGGGACAGCGAGGAAGATGAGGCATTATTGCGACAGATGCGCGAACTGGGCGTTAATCTGACTGCGCGCTGCTATACGGTGATCGACATTGCCTTTCCTGCGGAAGGTGAAAAAAAGCTTACATGCAGGAATGCTCTAATATCCCTTGCGGATATGAGCAGCGGCAGCATCTATGTATGCAGTGCAGCAAAAGGAGCCAGAGCGCTTGTGCTGGGCGACAATTCCGAGGATACTGAGGAAAGAGCTTATTCATTTGCGAATTCAGCGATGCACCTTCCGGAACTGTTTAATGAAAAGCGTCTGCTGATATCAATCGGTGAAACAGTAACGGATTTCCGGGAAATCCGACAGTCCATGAGAAGCGCCAGGCATGCGAGGCACCTGCAGGGACCGGAAATAAATGAAGAAAGAAAGATAATCGGTGTCAACGAAAAAACATACCGCACAAGCCGCTCTCGGAAACAGAACTGAGTCCTCTTTACGAAAAGCTGCAGTATGCATCTGAGGATGAAATTGAGCCGGTACTTACGGAATATACCCGTTCCCTGGATCCGATGCTGGCACTCGGATACCTGCGCGTTGCAGGATTGCTGGCGGCGCGGCGTATTATCCATGAGGCAGACGGGACTCCTAAAGAAGTACTGTCAGATGAACTGGTTGAAGAAGCAATGCATACAGAAGGAGAGGAAGGGCTGCGCCTTCTGGCCGAACTGCTTAAAAAGGCAATAGTGTACCGGAACCAGAACAGAGCAGGATACAGAGATCCGACGATCAGCCGGGCAAGGGCTTACCTATCCGAGCATTATGCAAACCCGAATCTAATGCTGCAGGATGTAACGGATGAAGTTCACCTGTCCCAGAGCCATTTTTCCACAGTTTTCGCGCAGGAAACGGGGCTGACTTTTACGCAGTACCTGACAGCCCTGCGTATCGGCAAAGCAAAGGAACTTCTGGAAGCGACAGAAATGAGATCCTCCCAGATCGCGCTGGAGGTCGGATACAATGATTCACATTACTTCAGCTATCTTTTCAAAAAAACAACGGGAATGACACCGGGTGATTACAGGAAAAAACATCGGGTGACGGAATAGAAAAATCAACTGAGTGAAAAAGATTCTTAACCGATATTATCACAGAAATGTCAGAAACGGAAAATAACATACCAAAATAAGAGCCCTCTGTATTTAAAACACAGAGGCACTTTTTTATACTGTATACAAAGAAGGCTCAAAAGCCAAAAAGTTAGGAGGAAAAAAACATGAAGAAAATTGTCGCTCTGATTATCGCTCTGGTGATGGTATTCTGCGCTGCAGCTGCCCTGGCTGACGGTATTTCTGTCGGTATCATCAACTTGGATCCGGCTGAGTCCGGCTACCGTCAGGCAAACGTCAAAAACCTGAATGATGTTTTCACTGAAGCGAACGGCTATGATGCAACATTTGTGACCGCCCCCACTGCTGACAAACAGCTGGACGCTTTGAAAGCATTCATCACCGCAGGAGTGGACTATATCCTGGTATCTGCTGCTGACACCAAGGGCTGGGACAAACTGCTGCAGGAAGCGAAAGAAGCTGACATCAAAGTATTCCTGTTTGACCGTATGATTGAATGCGATCCGAGCCTCTACACCGCTGCAGTTGTTTCTGATATGCGCGTCGAAGGCGAGACTGCCGTTGCCTGGCTGGAAAGCCTGGGCCTTGAGGAGTATAAGATTCTTCACATTCAGGGACAGCTGGGAAGCGCCGCTCAGATCGGCCGCAGCGATCCGCTGACTGAGAAGTGCGAAGCGGAAGCCAACTGGACCATTGTCCGTGAAGGTACAGGCGGAGACAGCTGGGATCCTGAAGAAGCGCGTAAAATCGCTGAAGCTGCGATCGATGCCGGTATTGAATTCAATGTTGTTTATGCTGAGAATGACGGTATGGCAGACGGTGTTGTAGCTGCTCTGGATGCCAAAAAGATTACCCATGGCGTGGACGGCGATGTTATTATCATGGGCTTTGACTGCAACAAGTGGGCCCTTGAAAAACTGCTTGCCGGCGAGTGGAATTATGACGGACAGTGCTCTCCTTTCCAGGCAAATGTAATCGATCAGATGATCAAAGCCCTGGAAGCGGGCGGAGACCTTTCTGAATTCGGCCTGAACGAACTGAACCAGGT
>JAEEGL016199243.1_pt1 | contig 11500 bp, 4 predicted proteins | sample 9134231 | NCBI WGS metagenome assembly JAEEGL01 (sample SAMN16246548, study PRJNA631951) | gut metagenome | biome: gut microbiome; feature: rumen; material: fiber-attached | host: Bos | place: Iran: Karaj | collected 2018-10
ATGACATGTTTAGTTCTTATTGGAATATGGTGTACATGACCGTGCCTATCGTTGTAGTTGGACTGCTGTTGCTGTTTTTGTTTTGTCGTATTATTATCCCGCGCCTTCTCTGACCTGGGGTCAGAGTGTGGCGTTGCATTCTCTAACTTTTTAGCCTGAGATACCTACGGCAAAGCATCTGAAACATTAGAAAAAGTTGCTTTGCCGTTTTTTGTCTACCTTTGCAAGCGTCAATATCGCAAAAACGTAGAACAATGATGAACATAAACTTTTTACTTAAGAGATGGACGGCCGTGGTGCTGATGTCCTTCGTGATGTTTGGTAGCGCACAGGCTGCCGTGGATCCCAATTTCTATATTTTCCTCTGTTTCGGACAGTCGAACATGGAGGGTGCTGCACGTCCTGAGGCAGAAGATTTGAAGAGCCCTGGGCCGCGGTTCCTGCTGATGCCTGCCGTTGATGATGCCCAGCGGGGACGCACGATGGGTAAGTGGTGCGAGGCTGCTGCTCCATTGTGTAGACCTAATACGGGATTAACACCGGCCGACTGGTTCGGACGAACCCTGATAGAGACGCTGCCCGAAAATATCCGTGTGGGTGTTATCCATGTGGCCATTGGCGGTATCCGCATAGAGGGCTTCATGCCCGACCAAATAGCCGAATATGTGAAGACGGCACCGGGATGGATGAAGGGTATGCTTGAGGCATATGGCAACAATCCTTATGAACGATTGGTAACGTTGGCCAAACGGGCTCAGCAGGATGGTGTCATCAAGGGTGTGCTGATGCATCAGGGCGAGTCGAATACTGGTGATCCCGAGTGGGCTCAGAAAGTACAGTCTGTGTATGACCATCTGTTGGGTGACCTCCAACTGAAGCCTGAGGAGGTGCCCCTGCTGGCTGGCGAAGTTGTACAGGCCAACGGTGAAGGCCAGTGTGTGGCTATGAACAAACAGATAGACGAGTTGCCCAAGACATTGCATACGGCTCATGTGGTCAGTTCTACGGGTTGTTCGAATGGTCCAGACAAATTACATTTCGATGCTGCGGGCTATCGTGAGCTGGGTCGTCGCTATGGTGAGAAAATGCTGGAACTGATGGGCTATCAGGTACGCTCGCCATTTACTGTTCCCGCTGATGCAGTAACGGCCGAAACCACAGTTCCAGGTAATGAATTCCCGAAGGTAGACAAGGAACACCGCGCTTATTTCCGTGTGGTGGCTCCTGATGCTCATCGCGTTCAGGTAGATATATGTGGCAAGAAATACGATATGCGCCGCGACCAACAAGGTGTGTGGTGTGCCGTAACAGACCCCTTGGTGGTAGGTTTTCACTACTACTTCATCAATATTGGTGGTATGAATGTGATAGACCCCGCCACAGAAACTTTCTTCGGTTGTAACCGTCAGGCTGGCGGTATCGAAATTCCTGAGGGACCTGAGGGTGACTATTACCGCCCTCAGCAGGGCATAGCCCATGGACAGGTGCGTAGTATCTATTATTATGCAAAAGCGACCGAAGAGTGGCGCCATGCCCTAGTTTATACACCAGCAGAATATGAAAAGGGTAAGAAACGTTATCCTGTGCTTTACCTGCAACATGGAATGGGAGAGGACGAAACGGGATGGTCAAAGCAAGGCCGTATGCAACACATTATGGACAACCTGATAGCCTCTGGCGAGGCCGTTCCCATGATTGTAGTCATGGAGAGTGGCGACATCAAGGCTCCGTTCAAGGGTGGTGACAACCGTCAGGGTTTCAGTCAATATGGTGCTTCGTTCTACAAGGTGATGACCAACGATTTAATAACAACCATAGACTCCAAGTTCCGTACCCTCAGAGACCGTGACCATCGGGCGATGGCAGGTCTCTCGTGGGGCGGACACCAGACCTTCGACGTGGTACTCAGTCACATGGACTTGTTTGCGTGGATGGGTGCTTTCAGTGGAGCTATCTTCGGATTGGACGTCAAGACAGCCTACAACGGTATCTTCACTCGTCCTGATGAGTTCAACCGTAAGATTCACTACTTGTTCTTGATGAGTGGCACCGAAGGCATGGACAAAATGTTTGGTACAAAGAAACTGGTGGACGAATTGAACAATCAGGGCATACATGCCCATTACTATGAGTCCACGGGTACAGACCATGAGTGGCTGACATGGCGCCGCGGCTTGCGTCAGTTTGTACCGCATTTGTTTAAAAAGTAAAAAAGGTAATCATGTAAAGTGACCTTGAAGTAAATGTTATGATGAGACGATTCTTGTTTGCCAGCCTACTACTGTTCTGCCTGATGGTGCAGGCAGAAAGTAAGTTTAAATTAGGCAAGGGACAGTTGACAGTAACCAATGTGGCCCGTAATGCGGTGCGCATACAGTATGCAGAAGGCACTATCGTTGACTCGCTGCCCGACTGGCTTTACGTAAAACACGGCGAGGTCAGCCAAGGCGATGTCAAGGTGACGGTAAAAAATGGTGAGGTCAGTATTAAGGACAAAGCTGGACGTGAGGTTTTTCGGGCTACGAAGCACCAATGGAATAATGGGGAGGCAACACTCGTCATCAACTCGCCGCAGGATGAGTACCTCTACGGACTGGGACAGTTTCAGGACGGTTACAGCAATGTGCGTTGCCTGTCTCGTCGACTGACGCAAGTGAATACGCAGATTAGCATCCCCATGTTGTTGTCCAGTAAAGGCTACGGACTATTGTGGAACAACTACGGGCTGACTGAGTTCAATCCTTGTGACCAAAAAGTATCCCTTGTGAAACAGGACAAAGCAAGTGGAGTGGAGGTAGTTAATATCACGTCGACTGAGGGAGGAAAACAGGAGGCGCGTCGCAAGAACCTGTATGTGGCTGCTATTGACATCGACCAAACAGGCGACTATGCGCTGTTGTTGGATGTCGGTCAGAAGATGGCCCGGCGGCATCATCTGACTATCGATGGTCAAACGATTATCAACATGCAGAACGTATGGCTGCCACCGACGGCATCGACCATTGTCACATTGAAAGCAGGCCGCCATGTGGTGACAGCCGAACTGACAGAGCATGACCACCCGGTGCTATATTATAATAAGGTCAAGGATGAGACGGTATTGCGTTCGCCGATAGCCAATGCGGTAGATTATACACTCTTTTTCGGTACGCCCGATGAAATCATTGCAACCTATCGTGACCTAACAGGTAAAGCCCCTTTGATGCCGAGTTGGGCCTTGGGTTATATCCATTGTCGTGAGCGATTCCACTCGCAGGAAGAAATCTTGAAGACCGCCCATCGTTTCCGTCAGGAACAGTTACCCGTCAGCGTGTTGGTTCAAGACTGGCAATACTGGGGAAAGTATGGTTGGAACTCCATGCGATTTGACGAGGACTTCTATCCAGCCCCCAAGGCTTTGACGGACAGTCTGCATCAAATGGACATCCGGCTGATGCTCAGTGTATGGTCAAAGATAGATCGAAACTCGGATGTCGGCCGTGAGATGATGGCGGGTAACTATTATATTCCTGGTACTGACTGGATTGACTTCTTCAATCCGGATGCCGCTGCAGCCTATTGGAAGCATTTCTCAGAGCGGCTACTGCCTTTGGGCATTGACGCTTGGTGGCAGGATGCTACCGAACCAGAGAATGACGACCTGATGGGACGTCGTGTCAACAATGGACGTTGGAATGGCGAACAGGTGCGCAATGTCTATCCTCTGTTGGTCAACAAAACAGTCTATGAAGGATTGGTGAAGGCAGGACGTGTTCCCATGATACTGACACGCAGTGGTTTTGCTGGTATTCAACGTTACGGCTCGGCCTTGTGGAGTGGTGATGTAGGCAACGACTGGGAAACCTTCCGTCGGCAGATTACAGGAGGCTTGGGCCTGCAGGCTGCTGGAGTCCCTTGGTGGACTTATGATGCAGGCGGTTTCTTCCGTCCGGGAGACCAATATACCAATCAAGACTACATCGAGCGTATGCTACGCTGGATAGAAACATCTGTATATCTGCCTTTGATGCGGGTACACGGCTATATGAGCAATACCGAACCTTGGAACTATGGACCGGAGGCACAGGCTATCATCGCCGGCTGTCTGAAGGAGCGATACCGCCTGCAACCTTATTTGGAATGGTGTGCCAAGCGTATTGCTGATGAAGGATATACGTTGATGCGTCCGCTTGTCTTCGACTTCGCCGATGACGAAGAAGCGCTACGACAGAAATATGAGTATATGTTCGGACCGGCACTCTTAATCAGTCCGGTGACGGAACCAGGTGTCACCGAGTGGCGCACCTATCTGCCTAAGACCAAAGGTGGTTGGACAGATTACCATACAGGACACCATTATGAGGGTGGACAGTATGTGACCACACCTGTGACGAAAGCATATATCCCCGTTTTCCAACGAGCTGGTTATCAGATAGAGATAGTCCCATTATCAAGGAGAGAACAGAAATGACGAGAATACTACTAATAATATGGTTGTCGTTGACAGCAATGGCCTGTACGGCGCAAAACTACCAGTTATGGTATAATCAGCCGGCACGACACTGGTTGGAGGCATTGCCTGTGGGCAATTCACAGATGGGTGCCATGGTATATGGTGGTACTGATGTGGAAACGCTGGCTCTGAATGAAGAGACGTTTTGGAGTGGTCAGCCCCATGACAACAACAGTCCTGAGGCCCGTCAGCACTTGCAGGAAGTACGTGACTCCATCTTTGCCGGCAAGGAAGAAGCTGCCCATGCCATCATAGACAAGTACTTCTTCTGTGGTCCGCATGGCATGCGCTTTCTTCCGTTGGGCAGCGTGAAGTTGAAGCTGGGCCATCAAGAGGTCACCAACTATCGCCGCATGCTGAGTTTAGGTGATGCATTGGCGATGACATCCTACGACTGTCAGGGTGTCCATTACGAGCGTACGGTCTTTGCATCGTTGACCGACCGTGCCATTGTTGTCCGACTGACGGCAGGAAAGAAGGGTGCTTTGTCATTTGATGTGCACTTTGACAGTCCGTTAAAATCACAATTGAAAGTCACCGATGGTCTGCTGATGGCAGTGGTGAACAATGTGGAGCAGGAGGGAATTAAAGGCGGACTTACTGCCGAGTGCCGAGTTAAGATAGAAACGGATGGAACTGTCGATGGTGGTTCGGTCAAAAATGCCACCACGGCAACACTTTACATGGTAGCTGCCACCAACTATGTGAACTACCACGACATCAGTGCCGACCCTGTAGCACGTAACAACGAGAAACTGACTCAGCTAAGCGGCAAGAGTTACCAGCAGCTGCTGAAGTCCCATCTGCAGCGATACCATGAACAATACAACCGGGTGAGTTTGGAACTTTCAGGGAATATTGGTGGGAATAGTCAAAATAGTTCGGCTATCCTGACTGGCCTGTCCAGCCTGCCCACTGACCAGCGGCTGGCAACCTTCGACGGCAGCGACCTTGGACTCGTTGCAACGATGATGCAATATGGCCGTTACCTGCTCATCAGTTCTTCGCAGCCGGGTGGACAGGCTGCCAATCTGCAGGGGGTGTGGAATGACAAGATGAATGCTCCCTGGGACTCGAAATATACGATAAACATCAATACCGAGATGAACTACTGGCCGTCGTTGGTCGGCAATCTGGTGGAGTGTCAGGAACCATTGCTCAAGATGATTCGTGATCTCAGTGAGACTGGTTCCAAGACGGCGCAAGAGATGTATGGCTGCCGTGGTTGGGTGGCCCATCACAATACAGACCTGTGGCGCATAGCAGGACCTGTTGATGGAACCACCTGGGGCATGTTCCCAACGGGTGGTGCATGGTTGACAACACACATCTGGCAGCAGTATCTGTTTACTGGAGACAAGAAGATGTTGGCCGAGTACTACCCTGTGATGAAAGGGGCTGCAGACTTCCTGATAGATTACATGCAGCAGCATCCAAAGTATGGCTGGCTGGTGACAGTACCCACGGTGTCGCCTGAGCATGGTCCTGTAGGCAAGCATACTACCGTGACGGCAGGCTCGACCATGGACAACCAAATTGTTCACGACGTGCTGACGCAGACGATTGCTGCCGCCAAGATACTTGGTAAGGACAATTCCGACATCAGTCGTCTTACATCGGCTCTTTCTAAACTGCCTCCCATGCAGATAGGTCGTCATGGCCAGTTGCAGGAGTGGCTGTGGGATGGTGACGATCCCAACGACCAGCATAGGCATATCTCTCACCTCTACGGCCTGTATCCTTCCAGTCAGATATCACCATTTACCCGCCCCGACCTTTTCGCAGCTGCTGCAACTACCTTGAAGCAGCGCGGTGACATGGCTACAGGATGGAGCCTTGGCTGGAAGACTAATTTCTGGGCACGTATGTTGGATGGAAACCATGCCTACCAGATCATTAAGAACATGCTGCACCTGTTGCCCGACGACTCGAAGGTCAGCGACTATCCAGACGGACGTACCTATCCTAATCTGTTTGATGCCCATCCACCGTTCCAGATAGACGGCAATTTCGGTGTGTCGGCAGGTATTTGCGAGATGTTGTTGCAGAGTCACGACGGTGCTGTACACTTGCTGCCTGCTCTGCCCGATGTCTGGCAGAACGGTCAGGTGAAAGGACTGCGAGCCCGTGGCGGCTTTATCGTTGACGAACAATGGAGTGGCGGTGAACTGCAGCGTGCACAAGTCCGTTCAACAGTAGGTGGTGTGCTGCGTCTGCGTTCCTATGTGCCACTAAAGGCACGGGGTCTGCGTCCTGTGCAGGTGGACTATCCACAGGCGGCTCCGCACGTTTACGAATACGAAATCCATACCCAAGCCGGAAAGACCTATTCATTCATTAAATATCAACACAAATGAAACAAACCATCAAAACCCTATTGACCCTCCTTTTGGCGATGACAGCCACCGAAACATGGGCAAATGCTCCAGTTGGAGAGGGATTGAAAGATGCCTATAAAGATTACTTCATGGTGGGCGTCGCAGTGAACAAACGAAATGTCAGCACTCCCGAGCAGATGGCACTTGTCAGGCAGGAGTTTAACAGTATGACAGCAGAGAACGACATGAAACCCGTCTCCGTCCATCCTGCCGAAGGTGTCTGGAATTGGGGCGGGGCAGACTCTATTGCAAACTTTGCACGCCAGAGCGGCATCAAGCTGCGCGGTCACTGCCTGTGTTGGCACTCACAGTTCTCTGACTGGATGTTCAAGGACAAGAAGGGACGCCCGGTCAAGAAAGAAGTGTTCTATCAGCGTCTGCGTGAACACATCCATACGGTGGTGAACCGCTATAAGGATGTGGTCTACTGCTGGGACGTGGTGAACGAGGCCATTGCCGACAATGTGATGTCATGGCCTGGTCATGAGGGTAATCCCTATCGTGAGAGCCAGCACTGGAAACTCTGTGGCGACGAATTCATAGCCAAGGCCTTCGAGTATGCCCACGAAGCCGATCCGAATGCCCTGTTGTTTTACAACGACTACAACGAATGTGACCCAGGCAAGCGCGACCGTATCTATAATATGGTCAAGAAAATGCAGCAGGCTGGTGTTCCCATTCATGGCATCGGTATGCAAGGCCACTATAATATCTACGGACCATCGGAGAAAGATATTGACGATGCTATCACAAAGTACTCAGAACTGGTGAAGCACATCCATGTCACCGAACTTGACATTCGTACCAATACCGAGATGGGTGGTCAGCTGCGATTCTCACGTGGTGAGGCCAGGCCTTTGGCACCCTATCTTCAGGCCTTGCAGAACGACCAGTATAACCGTATCTTCCGTATTTTCCGCAAGCACCGCGATGTGATAGACTGTGTGACGTTCTGGAATCTCTCAGACCGTGACTCATGGCTGGGTGTCAACAACCACCCGCTGCCCTTTGATGAGAACTACAAGCCCAAACCGGTTTATCACATCCTCCGCAACTTCAATCCCGCTGTAGACAATGCCGTGGTTAAGGACGACTTCAAGCCAAACCGCTGGAATGCAACGCCACACTCTGGCCTATGGTCAGAGAACCAGCCCGGTCAGGAGTATCCGCAAGTCAACTCACAAGGTTATGTACGTTTCCGCCTGAACGCACCCGATGCCAAGTCTGTCATTGTCAGCCTTGGACTGGGTGGACGCGGCGGCACGGTATTACGCAAGGACAAGGACGGTGTGTGGACAGGTGTCACGGAGCACCCTGAGGACCCCGGCTTCCACTACTACCATCTGACCATTGACGGTGCGGTGGTCAACGACCCTGGCACGCACAACTTCTTCGGCTCATGCCGTTGGGAGAGTGGCATGGAGATTCCTGCCCCCGATGAGGCCTTCTACCAGCTGCGTCAGGATGTGCCTCATGGCAATGTCAGTCAGGTGCTGTTCCCCTCGAAGAGCACGGGAGAGGTGAAGACGGCATGGGTCTATACACCCCCGACGTATGGACAGGCGACGGGCAAGGGTGCTAAAGCCAAGCAGGAGCGTTTCCCGGTACTTTACCTTCAGCACGGATGGGGTGAGAACGAGACCAGCTGGTTCCGTCAGGGCTGTGCCGGTCTGATCATGGACAATCTCATTGCCGAGGGCAAGACGAAGCCTTTCATCATCGTCATGACCTATGGTATGACCAATGATGTGAAGTTTGGCAAGATTGGAGAGTTCACCGCCAAGGAGTTTGAGACTGTGCTGGTCGACGAGCTTGTACCTTATATAGACAGTCATTTCCTGACCAAGAAAGATAAGTGGAGTCGTGCTATGGCAGGACTGTCGATGGGTGGTTTCGAGACGAAGCTCATCACCCTGCGTCGTCCGGAAGTGTTTGGCTACTATGGTCTGCTCAGTGGTGGCCAGTATGCCCCCGAGGACATCAAGGATGCCAAGCAGGTTCGTCTTATCTTCCAGAGTTGTGGTTCCAAGGAGCGTCCTGATGCCATCCGTAAGAGTACAGAGGCTCTGAAGGCTGCCGGTCTTCCCGCCGTGGGTTATATTTCAGAAGGTACAGCCCATGAGTTCCTGACGTGGCGTCGTTCGCTGCGTGAGATGGCTCCGCTGTTGTTTAAATGAAAAAATGAAAGAATGAACAAGCTATTATCAACTATGATGGTTCTGGGCATGTCCTCTGTGGGCATTGCCCAAAATCCCTTTGTGCAGACGTGGTTTACGTCTGACCCGGCTCCGATGGTACATGATGGTACTATGTATGTCTACACAGGTCACGATGAGGACCATGCTGACTTCTTCTGGATGCAGGAGTGGCGCGTCTATTCTACCCGTGACATGGTGAACTGGCAGGATCATGGTTCACCGTTGGCTTTAGAGAGCTTTTCGTGGGCCGACGATCGTGCCTGGGCTTCACAGTGTGTGGAGCGCGACGGCAAGTTCTATTGGTACATCTGTGCCCATTCCAGGTTGTCTAACGGCATGGCCATCGGTGTGGCCGTCAGCGACTCTCCGACAGGGCCGTTTCGTGATGCCATTGGCAAACCACTGTTCGAGAATGGCTCGTGGGACCATATCGATCCTACGGTGTTGATAGACGATGACGGCCAAGCTTGGCTTATGTGGGGTAATCCACAAGTGTACTACCTGAAACTCAATCGTGACATGATCTCCTATAGTGGCGAATTGGGCAGACTCGACATGACCGAGGAAGCCTTCGGAGGTCCCATGATGAGCAAGCGTGAAAAGGGTAAGCAATATAAGGACTCGTATGTCGAAGGTCCGTGGCTGCGTAAAGTGGATAGTGGAAAGTTTAAAGTTCAAGGTTCAACGTACCAACTGCTGTATGCTGCTGGTGGAGTGCCGGAACACATCTCCTACAGCACGGCACCGTCGCCCGTAGGCCCGTGGAAATACGCAGGTGTCATCATGCCTTTGAGCGACACGGGTTCGTTTACCAACCACTGCGGTGTGGCCGACTACAAAGGACATTCCTATTTCTTCTATCATACGGGTAAGTTGCCCGGAGGTGGAGGCTTTGGCCGTAGCGTGGCTGTCGAGGAGTTCCAATACAATGCCGACGGCTCGTTCCCGACCATCATGCCGACCGACGAGGGCGTGAAGCCTGTCGATACATTCTGTCCCTTCCGTCGTGTGGAGGCCGAGACCATGGCTTTCTCGCGTGGAGTGAAGACCGAGCAGGGCGACGACATCGGTGTCTATGTCAGTGACATTCACAATGGCGACTATATCAAGCTTCAGCATGTGGCTTTCGGCAACAAACTGCCTCGTACCTTTAGCGCCCGTGTAGCCAGTGGACTGCGTGGCGGTCAGATAGAAATCCGTCTGGACAGCCTCGGAGGTCAGCTCCTCGGCACAGTCCATGTGCCTGGTACTGGCGGCTGGCAGCAGTGGCAGACGCTGACCATCGACCTGACCACCATCGTCCGTGGCACCCACGACCTCTATTTCGCCTTCAAGGGACGCAAGGGCCCGAAGCTCTTCAACTTCGACTGGTGGGAGATGCGTGGCTTGGAGCAAGTCAACATGCCCATCGTGCAGACCAAGTATACGGCAGATCCGTCACCCCTGGTCGTTGGCGATACCCTGTTCCTCTATACCTCGCACGACTCTTCGCCCGACGAGATTCTCGACCCCAACGAACGCTCGTCGGCAGGTTTCTTTATGTACGACTGGCTGTTGTGGTCCACCACAGATATGGTCAACTGGACTGCTCATGGTGCAGTGGCTTCGCTGAAGGACTTTTCATGGCGTACCCGAGACAATGGTGCCTGGGCCATCCAGACTGTCAAGCGCAACGGCAAGTATTATCTCTATGCTCCTCTGCATGGTCATGGCATCGGTGTGTTGGTCAGCGATTCACCTTATGGTCCGTTCAAAGATCCCCTGGGCAAGCCCCTTGTGTGGCAACAGGAGCACTGGGAGGACATCGACCCCACCGTCTTTATCGATGATGACGGACAGGCATACATGTATTGGGGCAACCCCAACACCTATTGGGTGATGCTCAATGACGACATGATCAGCGTGAAGGGCGACATCCACAAGCTCGACCGCCACCTGGACCACTACCAGGAAGGCCCGTGGCTCTACAAGCGTAATGGCCATTACTATCTGGCCTATGCCACCACCTGCTGTCCAGAGGCATTGGGCTATGCCATGAGCGACTCACCCAAGGGACCTTGGACGTCAAAAGGCTACATCATGCGTCCTACCCATCGCAACCGCGGCAACCATCCCGGCATCTGCGACTACAAGGGCCACAGCTATGTCTTCGGTCAGAACTACGACCTGATGCACCTCGAGACCTTCGAGCACCATGAGCGCCGTTCGGTGTCGGCCACAGAAATCACTTATCGTGCCGACGGCACCATTCAGGATTGCGAGCCACACTCCGACCTTCAGGTCGGAGATTGCGAGCCACACTCCGACCTTCAGGTCGGAGAAGTACCCTATTGGCTCGACCAGCAGCCCCTGAAGCAGTTGCAGCCGCTCAACCCCTATCGTCGCGTGGAGGCAGAGACCATGGCGTGGGGCTACGGACTGAACATAGTGGG
>JAEEGL017282632.1_pt1 | contig 11500 bp, 6 predicted proteins | sample 9134231 | NCBI WGS metagenome assembly JAEEGL01 (sample SAMN16246548, study PRJNA631951) | gut metagenome | biome: gut microbiome; feature: rumen; material: fiber-attached | host: Bos | place: Iran: Karaj | collected 2018-10
AAAAAAAAAAACTATTAAAAAAAAAAAAACAATATTAATTATAAAAAAATTTAATATAATAAAATAATTAAAAAATAATTATTTAAAATTTAACTTCCCCAAGGATTAGGACTTTTATAATTATTAGGAGTAGTCATAGTATTCCATCCAGGACTATGTGCAGTAGGAGTTTGTGGATAATAAGCAGGAGTTTTATAAGCCATATTAGGAGTCATACTCTCATTTTTACCTCCTTCACTTTCATTAACATCACCTTTACTAATATCATTAAAACTTAATCTAATAGTTTTTTGTTTAGCCATTAATTCAACATTAATAAATTTCTCATTTCCATCTTTTAATATTCCATTATATCCTTTCCAAACTCCTTTTATTATATGAACAACTTTTCCAGTTAATTGTTTTATTTCTTCTGGAACTTTCCTTTGATTAACTCTTCCATTTTCACCATTTTCCATAAGTAATTCACTACCGAGTATTTCTATATTATCACATATATCAACAAAAATACCATTTGATTTAACAAATTCATTATTATGTAAAAATACAAATTGCTTATGTAAACATTTAATAGTTGCCTTTGTTCCTTTATAAGGACCATTAATAACTTTAACAATATTATCTTTTGTAATTGGGTTTCTTCTACTATCAATTCCAGTATTATTCTTATTAACATTAATATGAAATACATTTCTAATAGAAATATCCTTAATTTCATTACTAGTATCAATAACTCTCAAAGAATATTTTGAAGCATTTAAAATATAACAAATAGTATGAGTATTATTAATTTGAACTAAATCACCAATTTGAAAAGTTGAATTAGTTTCTCTTTCTAAATTCAATTGATTTGATAAAATTAAATCTCTACATGAAACTTTATAATGATTTTGTGAACTTTCAGAATAAATAATTGCAGTATCATTATCATCTTCAATTTTAACAATAAAACCACTTTTTCCAATATTACTTCCAGAAATAACTGAAACAAATTCTCCAGGCATAAAAACTTTAACTAAATAATCTTCTGGAAATTCTAAAACTTCATTTTCTAAATCTACAACATTAGGATAAATTGAAACTATTTTATCAATATGAGAAATAACTTTTCCAGTAATTCCATTTAAATTACCTTGAATTATTCTAACACGATCTCCTTTATTAAATTTTCTCCTTTTACTTATATTATTTAAAGCATCTAAAAATGTTTCATCTTCATTTGAATTTTCATTATCTTCTCTGTTTAATTTTCCCATATTAAAAATATTAATTTCTTCATATTTTGGTTCAATATTATCAATTAATAAAGAACTTTTCTTAACTATTTTTATTAAAAAACCATCTTGAAAATATTGTTTATTCCATAAAAAAACTTTACCAATTGCATATAATTCCTTTGTTTGTACACCATCAAAATTTTTAGGATTAAATAACTTTTGTTTAGGTCTTATATTTTTTTTAATTTTTCTATTATAATCACCAATATTAATATTTTTATCAACATTTTGATTTTGTTCAATAATTCTTGGAATAATTTTAATAAAAATTTTACTAATTTGATCTTCAATATAAATAACTTGTGCTAAATCATTTTGATATAAACCACCTTTCATTCTAACCCATTGATTATTTTTAAGTTCAACTTTCTGTATTTTATCATATTCAAAAACTTGAGTCATTTCATTAATAGGAACAATTCTAAGAGAATTTTCTTTAAACATACTCATTCCTAAAATTGCTTCTCTAACATTACTTTCTTTAAAAGCTTCTACATAAATATAACCTTTTAAAGAATCAAATGAAGCAGCAGATAAAATTTTAATTAATTTTGGTTCTTTACCTTGATTTCTAGCAAAATATTTATGATATAAATTTTCAACACATTCTCTTTCTTTACCTATTTTTACTTTAATTAACCATAATTTTGGACCTGAATTATCAGGTTGATATTTTTTATGTCCTATTTCATCATCTGGTACATTTTCATAATTATCATAATAATCTGTCTGATTAAATCTTTCTATTATATCATCTTGATTTTCATCATTTATTTTATGAAAATTTAAATTTGATTTATATTTATTTTCATATTGTTCTTTTAATTGTTTTGCTTGTTTATCTGTTATTTCTGCATCTTCATTATATGAACTTGTTTCATCTTCTTCTGCTTCAAAATCAATTAATCCTTTTCCTTCTGGTTTCTTTTTTTTCTTTTTTTTATTTTTTGTTCTTTCTCTTTTTGAATTTAGTAATTTTTCTTTTTTATTTTTTTTCTTTTTTTTATTGTGATATGATTCTTCTTCACTTATTTCGTAATTTTCTTCATCTTCTGAATTATATTCTTCTTCTTTTTGTGGATTATATTCTTTTTCATTATTTGATTCTGATTCATTATCATTTTCAATTTGATTGTTTTCATCTTCACTATATTCTGATTGTTGTTGTTCTTTTCTTCGTTTTATGTAATCTGGAGAGTCACCACCTTCATCTTCTGAATTATTATTACTTTGTGAGTGATTGTGTTCTTTTTTTATATCTGTGGACATTAATGGGAATTATTTATTTATTTACTTTTATTTTGGATTAAATATTTTTTTATATAAGTATAATATATTTTTTTATATTTTACTATAAATAAAAATATAATATTAAAAAAATAAAAAAACTAAAATAAAATTAAAATTTTTCAAAAAAAACAAACAAACAAAAAAAATGAAAACATTAATTTTACTTTCTTTAATAACATTTACTTTATCTCAATTTTATTATTTTGGTTTTAATTTAGATACAGAAGAAGAATTATGTTTTTCAGAATATTTCGAAAAAGAAACAGTAGTAAAATATCAAAGTAAATCAATACTTCCTATAATAATGGATATAAAAAACCCAAAAGGAAAAATAATATATAGACAAAATAATACAAGTCATACATTCACAACAACAACATTAGATAATGGTTATGTTAATATTTGTTTTGAAAATAAAGGAAAACCAACAAATGCTTCAATTGCTTTAAAATATGGAATTGCTGCAAAAGATTTTTCTTCTCTTGCTAAAACTAAAGATTTACAACCTATTGATATTGAAATTGAAAAAATTAAATATCAAACTCAAAATATTCAACAAGTTAGTAGAAGAGCTCAAAGTCAAATGAGGATTTTTGAAAATAAATTAGATTTACTTTCTAATAAAATTATCATTTGTTCTATTATTATTATTAGTGTTATGGTTTTTATTGGAATTTTAGAAACTGTTTATTTGAAAAAGTTTATGCAGAGAAGAAAGTTGATTTAGATATTATTATTTGAATTTATTTTTTATTAAGTTATATTTTTGTGTTTTTTTTTTGTTTTTTTTTATATATTTATGTTAATAAATTTTTTTAAATTTTTTTTTGTTTTTTTTTAATTTTTTATTTCTATATATGAATGATAGAAATATAAAATTTAATTGTAATATTCAAAAAAGTCCTTTAGATATTAAAGAATTAGATTTATCATCTTTTCTCAAAGAAAAAGAAGTAATTGAAGATATAATTTTTGAAAAAAATATAAAGAAATTAATTGTTAAAACAAATTTTGAAATTAAAATATTTAATAGAAGAGGAACAATATTAAAAAAACATTTTTCATTTAATTATCCAAATACATTCCAATTTATAGCAATTAATAAAGAATTAACTTATATTTTATTAGCAATAAATGAAAAAACAAAAAGACAAATTTTAGGATATAAATTAAAAGAAGGATTAATAATTTGTTCTATTAAAAATAATTTAGAATATCTTTTAGGACTTTTTTTCATATCAAAATATGTTTTTTGTATAGTTTTTTTATTTCAAGTGAAATATTTTTATATTGATAATTATACAGAAGAATTTCAATTATCAAAAAATAAAATTGAAGTAGAAAAAAAAAATCCTATTAAAAATTTCTATTTTAATAGACAAACAAGTATTCTTATATTAGAAAGAAGTGATAATTCATTTGATTTAATTAATTTATCAGATGAAATATACTTTAAAAAAATAATAAAAAACTTTAAAGTTAATTTTAATACTTTTTCAAGTTTTATGAATCAGTTTTCTTTTATTGGAAATTTTTTTAAAAAAAATTTACATGAAACTGCAAAAAGAGAAATTATAGACCAAATTTTTATTGAATCAGGAAATCCAAATGAAACTTATACTAAAAATCAATATTTTTTAAAATTTATTTATTCAAAATTATACTTTTTATATTTGTCAATTGAATCAAATTCTTTATATATATTTGAAATGAAAAATTTAGAAAAATTTCCTTCATTATCAGACCCATTTAATTTAAATTTACAAATTTGTTTTAATTTAGATAAAAATTCAACTCTACAAGTTACAAATAATTTAATTATAGTATATAATTTTACAAAACAAAAAATTGATATTATTGACCTTAAATTTCAATTTGAAAACTCAGAAAGTAAAACAATTTGTAGATGTATAGATGAAAATTCATTCCCTTATTTATCTCATAAAGGAAAACAATTTTATTTTCGTGATGGAATTATTGAAGAAGTTGATAAAAATAAAAAGAAAAAGATATATGTTGTTGAATTTAATTTAGAAAAATATTATAATAGCTTTAATGAACAAATTCAAAGTTTTATTCTTTGTGATTTTTTGAGAAGAAATAATTCAGAGGAATTTATTTTAAATCAATTAACAAATATTTTCATAAATAAAATTTATGATATTGACACAATTCATTTGATTTTTACTAAAATTGTTTTTAATTTAAAAAAATGTGTTGAAGCATCAAACAAATTTGTAGAACAAAAAATACAAGATAATAAAAAAAAAAATTTTGAACCAAATAAATCTATTTTTATTTCTAGACAATTCAAGTTAGAAAAATATAAAAATTCAATTCAACAAGTAAAATATTTTTCAATATTTGAAAAAATAATTGATAATTATTCGAATTTAAGTATTAAAGATTTGAAAAGACTACTTTTTTTTTTTTTAGATTTTTGGAATTTTTTAATTCAAAATAAAATTCAAAAAGATGTTATTGCACAAAGAATTTTTTACAAATATATTCAAAAAATGCCTGAAGAAAGTTTAAGAGAAATTTTTTTAAATTATAAAGAATATCCATTAAGTAAAGAAATTGGTGTTTATTTAATTAATCCTGAAAGAAATAAAAAAGATAAATTACTTTCACAAATTGGTTATTCAATATTACAAAATAAAACAAATAATAAAAATGAATTTGATATTATGGAACAATTAAATAAAGAAAATTTTTCAATTTTTCTTTTATATGGATTAAAAAATTTTTATAAAATTGGAATTGATTCAATTAGAGAAATTATTTTTAATAAGTTAAAACAAGGTAAATTAGATAATAAATTAAAAATTCAAATATTAAAAATATTAAAAGGAAGTGATAATTAAATTTAAATTTATATATTAATATAGATTTTAAAATGTTTTTAATATAAATAATGATATCAATAATAATAATTTTAATTAATTTAAAACTTTTTTTTCATTTGATAAAGAAATTGTTAATTCTAATAAATTATATGAATAGATTTTACATAAGTTAATAATATATTTTTAATATTATTATTATCATTAAAAAAAAATCAATAGTTTCAAAAATTTATTTTTATAAGAAGTTTTTATTTAATTATATTGATAGAGCTTTTTTTGTAAAATATATATTATACTTACTTAAATAAATATATATGTGTATATTTAAATCAAAATAGAAATTGGTATATATCATAATTAAAGGAAACCAAATAATAGAATAGACATAGAAAAAATAAAATTGAATTTTAAAAAAATTTCAATTTAATTTTTTCATAGGTTCCTCCAAAGTATTAATTAACTTAATTTCTACTAAATTTTCTTTCCAAGTAACATTTTTCATTTTTTTTTTACTATTAAATGAACAAGTAGTATCTATAGATTCATTTTCACTAATAATAGATTCATTATCTGAAAATTCAATAATAATTCTTTTTCTTTTCTTATTTAACATTTTATTATTTTTTTGAGACATTTTAACTTGTGATTCAAAATAATTAACTAAACTATTTATTCTAATTGACAAAGCATAATTATAGTCTTTTATCAGTTTTTCAAAAACTTTTAATTTTTTAATAAAATTACAATTGATTAAAGTTTCAATATTAATTGGTAAAAATTCAAAAATTATTATAACATTGAATAATAAATCAATTAATTGATTAAAATCAATATTTTCAATTAAAAAATTTTTTTTTTGTTTCCATACCCAATTTAAGATAGTTTGATGACATTCCTCTAAAAAAAATAAATCATCTGATATAATTTCTTTTCTATTTTCATATATCTCTGCACATAAATTTATTTTTTCTTCAATTGAAGATGTGATATCTAAATGATTAATTTTTTCTACTAAATATTTTATTTTTGATTTATTTTTTATTTCATACTCCATTTAAAATCAAGATTTTTTGTTATAAAAAATTATATTGATTCAGTATATATTTGGAAATGGATTTTATTTTCTTTTTGATTTTTTTAGTTTATAAATGATTTTTTTAAACTTAGTTTATTAAAAGAAGAAAAAAAATAACGTTTATTTGTTTGATTTGTTAAGTATTTAATCAATATGGAAGATTTTTTTATAATTAAAATTATTATTGATTACTTCATAAAAAAAAATTAAATAATATTTTTATATTTTAATGGCTCAAAAATTAGAGGGTTATTAATTTAAAAATTTTAAAAAATTTCAATAATTAATTTTAAAAACAAAATTTAAATATTAAAAAGAGTTAAAAAACATTATAACTTATTTACATTTTTTTTAATATTTTAATATACTATTCTGGCTTTAAAAATTGAGAATTATCAAAAACTTTATTATTACTTTTATTCATGATACTATTTTTACTATTTGAAACAAATAAATTAGTAGTATCTTGACTTTTGGTAGTAAAATAAGAATTACTATTAGAATTCCTTAAAAAAGTTTTTATATAATTATTTGGTCTCTGTCTATAACTTCTACTACTTTTTTTCAATACATTTTCTTTTTTAATTAAATATGGTAATATAGATTTCATTGATTTAGTTTTACGTAATATTTTATGTTCATTTTTATTATTATTACTCGATAATAATTCTTTTTTAAAATTAAAATGGATATTATAAAATAACCTTCGATTTATTAAATATTTATCTTTTTCTTTATAATAATGTTGTTCTAATTTTTTTAAATCTTTAGCTCTATTAAATATATCATTAAGTTCTTGTTTTTCAAAATTGAAATTATAACTTCTAAAAGTTTTTAACTTAGTTAATTGAGATGATAGTTTATTCATTTTTTCATATTTTTTATTTTCTTTTTTTTCATCTTCGTTTGAAGATGATGATGTATAATTAAGATTATGAAAATATTTTTTTTTTAAATCTTTTTTTTTTTTAAAAAATCTTTCCATCTCTTTCTTATCATGTTCATATTTTATTATTTTAGATTTTTCTTCAATTGATTTAAATCTGATGTTTTTTTTAATTTCTTTTAAAATATTATCATCTACAAATTCATTTGTATATTTCTCCATTATTGACATACTATGATAAGGTAATCTTTTTATTAAATTTATAAATCCATTTATATGTTCTTTCTTTTTGTTTGTTTTAAAATATTGGATAAAATTATTTAATAAATCATTTCTTGAAATAATATCATATTTAAATTTTTTATTTATATTTTGAGTTAAAGATGATTCTTTTTTTTCAAATAAATGTTTATTTATATGTATTATATTTTCTTTATTTAATATTTTTTTTGATGATAATTTGATTTGTTCTTCATATATATTTTTGATTTTATCTGAATCAAATGATAAAATGAAAAAATTATTAATATTAGATAAATTAATTTGATTTAATTGATTATTATTAAAACTAATTTCTTTATTAACATTTAAATTATTAAAATTCTTTTCAAAAAATAACATTATTGAGTTATTTATTGATAATGATTGAATAGTAAATAAATTAATAACAAAATTATTAAAAATAGAAAGAACAAATTTTATTAAATTTACTGAAAATTCTAAGTTTTGAAAATTTAAATTTAAACTAAAATTTTTCTTTTCATTTAAAAATAATTGATCTTTATTTATATAATTTTTTTTGAATGAAAAATAATTTGGAATTGAAGAATTATTTAAGGACATTATCATTTTTTTAATTGAATTTAAACAAAAAGTTAATAAAATCATTAGTATATTAAAATTATTTTTATATGAATTCTGTAAACTTTTAATATTTAATTTAATATAATCTATATTTTCTTTTAATTCTAAAAAATTTCTATTTAAATTAAAAACATTTTTTCTTTTCATTTTAATTATAATTTGATTTTTAATATTATTTAATTCTTGATTTAATGTTGTTAATTCAGTATTTAATATTGTTATTTCTTTATTTAAATTATTATATCTTATAGTTAATTCATTATATTTTTGTCTTCCTTTATTATATTTATTTATAATTTCTTTGATATTATTCATTTTTAAAAATTTAAAAATTTCTTCTAATTTTAATTTTAAAGAATGATAAAGATTATAATTAATTAAATAGTCTTTGTAATTTTCATTTTGATTTAATTTAATTTCTTTTAATTGTTTGTATGTTTTTTCTTTTTTTAAAATTATATTTTTGATTTCTTTTTCAATTATAATTGAATCTTTTTTAATTTCATAAATTTGAAATATTAAATTATTATATATTTCCTCACTCTTAGATTGCAATTGATTATTTTTCATTATTTTCATATCATTAAAATAGTTCATTTGATTTAATATATCTATTTGATTATTTAAAGATAATAAAACATTTTTTTTAATTAATTTATATTTTTCATATTGTTCATTGGAAGTGGTATAAAATTCTAATTCATTTTCAAGTCTCTTTGATAATAAAAAATTAGTTTTATAAGTTCTAGAATATAAATTTTTATACCATTTTAATTCAATTTCCTTTATTTTTATTTGATTTTTTATTTCATTCATCAAATTTTCTGTTAATTCATTTGTTTTTTCTTCAAAAACTAATGTATTTATTATTATTTCATTTAATTCAAAAGATAATTGCTTTTCGATTTTTTTTTTTTCACTTATTATTGATTTATTTTCATTATATTTATTACAATTTTTTATTAATTTTTTTTTATAATAATTCTCTATTTTATTAAAATCTGCAAAAGATTCTTTTTCATGTATTAAAAAGTCAAGAAAAGTTTCTTTTAAATCTTTTTCATATTTTTCAGTAAAATACTTTTTTTTTTCAACTGATTTTGATTTTTTATTTAGTGCAGTTAAATAAATATTTTCTTTATTTATATTCATTTTTTTTTTAATTAATTATTTTTCTTTTTTTTCATATATATTTTAGAAATATAAAAAATTTATTTATAAAATTATATTGTATTTATATTTGATAAATAAAAAAAAATAATTACATATTTTTAACATTTTTTTCCATTTCTTCAAGAATTTTAATATTTTCTTTTTCTTTTTTTAAATCTTCATAAATTACTTTAATTGGAGTTTTTTTTTTATTTATAATAATCCCACAATATTCTAATGCATCTTTTATAATAAAAACAATTAATCCAGTAGTAATACAAAGATTAGAATAAATAGCAGGGACAATTTTATAATAAGTATTATTAACAAATCTCTTAATTATTTTAATATTTTCTTTAGAAAAATCAAATTGTTTAATTAATTGATTAATAAAAACTCCTAAATTATTTTTACCTTCTAAAATAAACCAAGTACAAAATTCAATCCAAAAATCTTTATTATTTTTAATATTTATTAGATTCTCATTTTTAATTAATTGTGCTAAAATTCTATAAATAATTATTATATGTTCGAAATTTTTTGGTAATATATTATCAAAAAATATTTTTACATATAAATCTTGATTTAATAATCCAATTGCTTTAATTGAACCTTTTGATAATTGAAATTTTGGTATTTCGATTTTTAAATCTTCATCATGTTCTTTTTCAATTTCTTCTATTTCATCATCAATATCTTTATTTATAATTTCTTTAATTTTATCTTCAAAATATTTAATTCTACTTTTTTTACAATTTTTCTTATTTAATGATATTAATTTAATAGAATCATTTTTATTAGTAAATTTAATTATATTATTAATAATAATATTACCATTATCAATATTTTCAAAATATTTTGATAAATCAATGATTTTTTTTATTAATTTACCAGGACTTGTTTTAGTTCTTTTTATTATATTATATTTTTCTGCATTTCCAACAACATTTTCAACTTTTTTTATTTGTTGTTGAATATCTAAAATTTCTGCTTGAATTTCTTGCGGTTTTTTTGGTCTTATTATCATCATACTTTTATTTAATTTTGATTTATTATTTATTGTATTTTTTTTTTCTTTATTATTATTAATAGTATTTATATTTGAAATCTTTCTTTTATTTGAACTATTTAATATTGTATTTCTTTGAGTAATTGTACTTTTTGTTGTCATACTTAAATTATTTTTATTTTGTTCACATGAAAATGAATTATTTACTGTATTTCTTTTTGAATTTTTTTTTTCAGGTATTTTATTTTTATTATTCTTATTTTTAATGTTTGTATTATTTAATTTAAAAGGTTGAATAATTTTTGGTTGATTTTTTTTTATATTATTTGTATTACTTCTTGTACTACTTTCACTTTGAAAAGTTGAATGTGATGTTCTATTTCTTATCATTTTCTTTGGGGTTGAATAATTTCTATTTTTGGATGATGATGGGGATGATGATATTTTTTTTAATGAATTTGATATTATTTTTGATTCTTTTAATTTAATTTGTTCATAATTTAATTTTAGATTAAAAATTTGCTTATTAAAATCTTTAAATTGTTTATCTGTCATTTGAAGACTATTTAATTGATCTGATGTTCTATTTTCTAAATAAAGTAAAGATTTATTAAATGTTTTATTTAGTAAATTCTTTAAAATTTCTTCTTTATTCATTTTATTATTTATTAATCAAAAAAAAATAATCCATTTATTAAAAAAATTTGAATAAAAAAATAATTTTTTATAAATAAAAAAAAAATAAAAACTATCTTCTCCTAAATATGATTATTATAATTATAATTAAAAAATAAACAATTTATAATTAAAAAAATTCACTATCAAACCCAACATAAATAAAAATAATTAATAATCTTCTAAAATAGTTTCTAACTCATAAAAATCAGGTCTACTTTCTTCTCTATAACAAAGCATTTGATTAAGTAATTTAACAAATTTTAAAGAATATTTTTGACTTACAACTTTCATTAAATAAATTTGTAATTTAACATCATCAACACAATCTCTAATTTTACATAAATTTTTAATTCTTAAAGTAGAAGCAAATAATAAACACATTCCAAGTGAAAAAACATCACTTTTAAAAGGATTATGTTT
>JAEEGL010121776.1_pt1 | contig 11499 bp, 18 predicted proteins | sample 9134231 | NCBI WGS metagenome assembly JAEEGL01 (sample SAMN16246548, study PRJNA631951) | gut metagenome | biome: gut microbiome; feature: rumen; material: fiber-attached | host: Bos | place: Iran: Karaj | collected 2018-10
CACTTTGTTTCTCCAACTGTGATCGTATGATGTCCTACGATTTAACCAGATTCCATGCCTCCTGGGAATAAATAGGCTGTTCCTCGAACTCCATTTAACTACTGCCCTGCCGTTACGCTAAGCTCTTTCGGAATTGGGATTCGTCCAAGTCTCCCCACGTCCTAAGAGGTCCGTAGCACCTATCTATTTGGTGCGAGTAAAGGGAGTCGAACCCTTAGTTGTATCGGGCTTAAACCGATTGCGTCTGCCAATTTCGCCATACTCGCATATAATTACATTACAATATGTGTGTTCTCATTTGTATAATCACTTATCTTAAATTCTTGTCCTTTAAATCTTGAATACCATTCGCCATCGATCTCCTTCATTGGACAATTATAATGACATCCATGAGTATAGATCTGGATATAATAAGGTTTTGCAATACCTGTGACTACAATGTCTAATCTCATAATATCTATCCTCCCGTCATTAATAACGATTTAATAGATGGGAGGCTCAACCTCCCTTGTCGGAGTTATCAGCTATTCTCCAAGTTCCCGCTACCCAAAAGCTGATCAGACAGGGACGGTGTTAGCTAAAAGAAGTGCCGGGCACATGTCGGCCTGCCAGTTAACGCCGGGACTATTACTACCCAGGTCGGCACTTAAGTCGGGAGCCTACTTTCCCCACGCAAAGCTCAACTCTGCTTGTCGAGGTAATTCCTCGAGTTCCCTCTGTCTGATTTATATACCGCAAGTATGAGGTGGGTGGGCAGTTGCAACTCCCCAGTGCGGTTTGCTACGCTAAGGCTTGCCGTTGCCTCTTTTCCGAGTTGCGTAACCTACCTCGTATCTTCCGTTTCGTAACAAGATATAAGACGCTGATAAACCGCTTATCAGTACGGCTCGTTTTGGCAGAGGAGAGCAACCTCTTGGAGGGGACGATAGGATTTGAACCTATGCTAAGGTTACGGCTAAAGACCTTACCATACCACCCCGTCTTTACTTACAGTTGCCAACTTTAAGTCAGTGTCAGTTTCGGACATCCCCATTATGGTGAAGAGGGATAGGATATGCGCCTATCATTCGATAACTTTCCTAGCCTGACTTAATCCCTCCAAGTGCCTTTGGATTGCTATTAAGTAGTTATCGCCACAGGGTTGCCCAATGTACTACTCTGGCACCCTCTTCATATTAATGCAGATTTGTTTGTTGTAAGCCTCTTAGGTCACGTTCACCCGTATGAATACTGTTAGAAGTTCTGCTTCTCCTATGTACTGTCTCCTTTCGTGCACTGTACTGTAATTCCGCTTAGGTTTTTTCTAGATGAGGTACTAAGCACTATACCTCGATAGTGAAGTAGGTTAGGATTTGCACCTAACAAGAAGGCAACACCTATACAGGCTTCATATCCTTCCGACCGAGCTCTTCGTCTTTGTTTACCTTTTCCATCACTACTTCGTTGATGATAAGTTTTTATAGAGAACTTACCAAACTCTTTAGTGAAGTAGGTTAGGACTTGAACCTAACAGGGAAATCTCCTGATTTCCTGCCTCCTATGTCATTGATTATTCATCAATGCAACTCGGACGCTGTGTTTACCTATCCACCACTACTTCATATAACATAGGCATCTCACCTACAAGGATACTCCAAGACTCTGATAAGCCAGAGCATTATATGGCTATGTCGACAGTATCTTGCCGCTGCTTACCACTTCCGCAGCCCGAAATGCTTTAGGTGCATTCTTACCTTTGTATAATTGCGATCCAACTCGGCAGGGCTTAATACCTTCCCCCACAGTATTGATTAGTAGAATATTCTACCTACATAGTGCCTGCAAGTAACTTGCTTACGACATATCAAGGATTAGCCGAATATGCGAATAAGCCTATGTAATATCGTTTCGCCTCGATAACCAATCATTTACGCCAGACCGCAATTATTTGTGAAGTAGGTCAGGATTTGCACCTGACATGGTGTACTTCCATGACAACTTAATGTCATTCGCCTAACGCATTACTGCTCCTTACCAGTACACCTTACCAAGCCTGTGTTTACCTTTTCCACCACTACTTCATATATAGGACATTCTCCCCATTGCAACGATTAACTCTCACGGTAGACTCATCAGATTACTCTTATACCGCTAATGAGTAGAAGTTTGTCCTACTGGTGATAAGTTTTTGAAGAGAACCTACCAAACTCTGTAACAAGGCACTTGGGGTTGATCTTAGCGTTAATCATAAAATTAATTGCTGTAAGTGCCTTTGGTGGAGGGTTTTTTCCTTACGAGAGAACCCAGCAAACTCTCGGTAGATTTTTGATTACGGAGATCTCCAAAACATAATCTAAACTCCGTGGACCTAGAATAAGAAGCCTCAATGAGGTCCTTGAATAAGGTGGTCCATTACCAGGCGCATAAATTACTGTATGTGCCTTTGGTCATTCGGGTTAGGATTCGCACCTAACATGGTTCGTTTTCCTATGCTTTAGCAGTGAGTCTTGTCTGTACCTTTAACAAGCCTAAGCGTCTACCTTTTCCGCCACCGAATGATATTAAAAATAATAGGAAAAATATTAAGTTGTCAAGGTTCTGTGGTAACTACTATGCATCAAGTCAGAAGATATCACTGCTTGCACACGGTTGCATTCACGGTAAAGTTAGTAGTGATAATATTCCGTGCTCCTAACTTGATGAATAGTAGTTACCGGTGTTAGGTTATATAACGATTATATCAAATTTTGAAGTCTATTGGATATTCGCTTTAAATTATCTACATATTTTGTAATATCTGAATTCTGCATATTGTTTAAAGCCGCGATTACATTATCTAGATCGTTACATATTTTTTCTATAGCGTCAGGATCAATTTTACCTTCAGCGTCTTTAATAAATTCATCAAACATATTCGCCGTTGGACGACCTAGTTTCTGATCTAATATCTTCCAGAATTCTAATTTATCATCAGACTTAGGATCTGTACAAAATCTTTCTCCGTCACTTGTTTCAAGAAAAAACATCAACAATTCTCCTGTTCAAATATTTCTAAATACTGATCGACATAGGATAGTACACTATTGAAAAATTTTTCAGAATTTACATCGCTTTCTCGACCAGCTCTATAGGCCATATTTCTTGTGTGTCTTTTAAACTCATCAATGTCTATCATTTTCATGAGAATAAACCTCCTTGCCACCAATGTTTCTTTTTAGGGACTTCCCTAAGTTTATTTAATCTATCTTGTTCTTCAAAATATCTTTGATAATATTCGTAATTTGCAATTGCATCATCTAATTCATCTGAAGTTAGCCCGACTTGCTGTCGGATTTGAATATAATTTGTTACACCATTTGCAAGTAAATCACTTATTGCTTTAAATTGAAATTTTGTAACCATTTATTTCACCGAAGTATTAAAAAGGATCGAAATAATTAATTTGTTTAACGGATTTTTCATTTTCGTGTTTAGCTAATCTCTCGTCTTTAATTTCAATTACCTGTACATTATTAGTTTCCGCAGTATCGAGCTGTTCCTGCATATCACTAATAGCTTTAGAATCGATTATAGTTTTGCACATCATACCTATTACAAAACCTAAACCGGCAGAGAATAACATGCCCAAAAACATCATTTAATGACTACCTCCTATATGTATTTATTTTACATATAAAATAACGATTCTAATTTATGTTTATTGAAGGTCACAAAAATAGGGCTGCGGAATAGCAGCCCTATAAAGTTTTTAAGTATAGCTGGAAAATTAGATCTTCTTGACTAAATTCTCACTCAGAAGAATCCATTTACCATTGGTTAATTTGCCCCAATTGCCTTTTTGATCAACGACTGCTAATCTAGACTTAAATGGCATAACTTTAAATGCCGGTGCGTCCATTGATGGTGCGGTTTTAGTATAAATGCCAATAGGGGTAATAACTTCTACTGTGAACGGGAATTCAGCTTTAACAGGCTCTTCTTTCTTCTCGACCTTAGCAGGCTTTTCAACCTTGACTTCCGGCTTAGCCTCAGGCTTTTCTTCGACAACAGGTTCAACAACTGGCTCAGGTGCAGGTTCAACTACCGGAGTGGGCTCCTCGACTTTAACTTCCTCTTTAACTTCTTCTACCTTAGGTTCTTCGACCTTAGTTTCAGTTTTCTTAGTAGATGTTGTCTTCTTAGTGGATGTAGACTTCTTTGTAGTTGTCTTTTCTTCCTTAACTTCTACTTCAGTAACTTCTTCTGTTTTCTTCTTAGTAGCCATTTAAATTCTCCTTTTAGATTCTTATATTATTTAAATTAATGTCCTTCATAAGTACCTGCTTTACCCCTTCTTATGCGGTCTATTGTCCCATAATATATTCATTATAATTCTTATTCGCGTACGACGTGGGGCATCCTGAATGGTATTATAACAATATATAAGGTCGTGATTTTTTAGTGATTCTTCATAGGAAGCGATAATAGCAGATTTGATTTCAATATCATCTATATATGTAATATATTCTTTGACTCGATCTAATCGATGATCTGGAAAATCTTTAGGATCTGGTACCTCACCTCTAGCGGCGTAGTCTATAGCTACAGCGGTAGTAATCCTGTTGGATAATGTTTCACAACTATGTTTAGCCTCTTTAGCCATGTACATTGTGGCGGCATAGGGTCCTACTTGCTTACTTAGTGCATTAAATGCAGGATTATTAATTAAAGACATATTTTAATCTTCGAAATAGTCAGATGATACTATCCAATGTTCAACAATGCTGGAAATCATATCTGCTAATTCATCAGAATCGCCAATATAATCTCCCCATTTCTCCATAAAATTCCAAAGTAAAGTATTTACGGCATCTTCTAAGTCATTTTGCATCTCGTCTGATGTATAATTACTAGATCCCATTATCGCTTCACAGCCTAGAAGTTCACAAGCACATACCGGACTAGGGCATGCATCCCATACCTGAAGAATTTCGTCTAATGAAAGATTAATACCTTCTGATAAGAAAAAATCTTTTACGTCTTTAGCCGACCAATTAGTCTTTCCGGATTCTTCAATTTCATTTGCTAACTCGTCAGCAAGTTCATAAATATCAGCCATATAAGTTCTCCTTATTTTAATAATCTAGGTCTTAAAATCCAATTACGCCTATCCATATTAAATTCTTTAGCATTAGGTTCTGCGGGATATTCAAGTGGTTCTTTTACTTGACAAGATATCTTCATAGGACTAAGGTCACCATTATCTATTCTTGTAAAGATAGGGCTTTCTCCGTTCTGACAATAATAAGCATAACTTGCTCCATCCTCATCAGTAAAGTATAGAACATAGGCTTCTCTGCCTTTACTATAGTCATAGTCGAAGACATCTTCAGGATATAGAGTCAATGTTTTTCTGACATAGCCGGCACCGGCATAATCGTATATATAACCTCTTCTTCGATTTGCACGAATGTACTTTTTCATATTTTTTCTCCCCTTTAATACAAGAGTATTTATTTAATCAAAATTAATAAAATGCCTGGCATAGTTGCATCTAAAGTAACTAAATCAACTTCATAGTATCGTATGTCTAAATCACTAGAACATAAGTCTCCAGCGGTTCCTTTATACAATGTACTACCAAACTGGAGCCCATCTTTAACAACAACTTGCGTATAGGGAATCAAATAATTAAATGCAAAATCATAAAGATTCATCTTAAATCTCCTGTCCCTTTACAAAGTAATTCAACTGCTTATTCCAATATCTTAACCATTCATCTAATGTGCTCTGGACATCTGAATCTTGGTTGCAATATGCATAATCGATGCAGTTTATATACATTTGTATTAACGATTTGATCTGATCTAGCCCAGTTTGGAAATCATATTTCTGAACTGGGATATAATCACAAGGAAAATCTAATTGAGGGACTGTGCCCTGCTTTTCAACAAGAAGTTCTCCGACTGTATCGATTTCATCTTTTAATTCGTCATACATTTCTTCTGAAAGTGTATGTAACTTCATCATATCCTGACCAGTGGCCATCCAATGAAGGATATAAAGGTTCCTATATGCTCTTATTCCTGCTTTAAACACTTGACAGAGGCTCGCACAAGGATCACATTCTTGACATTCTTCACATTTTTCTATATCAAAACCATCATCATCAACTTTAATGTCAAATGTCTGAGGTTCCTCAGTTAATACATCTACGAATTCGTCTTGATTAATAATCTCATCAATATCGTCTAAAGTATCTCCAGGGAGATAATTAGAATCTAATGATAAGATTTCTAAATCGCTAGATGCTTGAATCTTTTTAAGTGTAACACTGATATGCTTAGATTCAATAACATCTGCATCATCAGCATGCTGAGAATTGGGATTCACGTTATCGCCTCCATTATTTTGTGTATTTTCAGATTGATTATTTTGCTGCTCATTATCCTGCAGGTCTTCAAATGTATTTTCTTCGGAATTATCTTCTTTTATATCTAAATCAGAATTTAGCCGCTCCTGATACATCTTTTTCAGCTCGCCTTGAATTCTAGCTAAAATAGGTATAACCAATTGGATTGCGTCATCTTCTGTATTTATCTGTTTTTCATTATCAGCTTTTCTCTGGCTCTTCTCGTGCTCAGATAACTGCTGCTTAACTTCTACACCAGCATTTTCGTCTTGTGCACTACTTCTATTATTATCCCTATTGCTGCGGATATAGTCCATATAACTATGAATCCACTTTACGCATTTCATTAAACTTTGATTATCAACTTTACCAGCATCATCTACCGCTGTTTCACATAAAAGATTAAAAATCATTTCATCTAAAGCATATTCTCTCCAAGCCCCGATTTGATCTGGCTTTGCTTTAGTAAAATCAATGCCTAATAAACCTTCACCCTTTCGTTCAATTGCTTCTAAGCTAATAGAACTAACATCGTGATAATATGTATCACTAGCTTGAATATGAGTAGAGGAATCCAGCATTTGTGCAGTTTCCTGTGCAGAATCTTCATTACTATATTTTTCTGGATTTTCAACTAGATTATAATCATTAGGTTTTAGACCGGTTAACATCTCGAAAGATTCTGGATCTTTTTCTATATTCTGCCAACTTAAATCTTCGATAATAGATAAAGGTTTATCAAAAGCAGTTTCAATATTCGTAGCTGTTATAACTACGCGAACATCTACTGTATCACCGGCTACCGTAGGACTATATACAACTTCGGCAGAACATTGACCATTTTTACTTTCAACGTTACCGTCACTTACTTCATACCCAGGAAAGATATTTCCAAAAGTGCGAAATAAATTTTTAAGTTGATTTATAAATCTAGCTAAACTAAATTCGGCCATTTAAGTATACCTATAAAATTAAAGTAAATAGCCCTACAGGGCGTATTGCACGTACCTGTAGGGATAAATAGTTTCGTAATGTAGTAATTAAAAATTACCTACGAGGTCTGCGAACGGAACGAGAAGCTGCAACTCTGCGAGCTCTGCGAGCTGCGCGGGATGCTGCTACCTTACGAGCAGATCTACGAATACGAGAAGATTCCTCAACTACTTCTTCATCACCCTCAGGTGTAATTGTAATTTCGTCGTCTCCGATTGTAAATGTGACCTCTGTTGTCTCGTCATCAACTGTGTAATCAACAGGCTCGCCGGAGTATTCAGAAAGAACTTCTGCTACATCAGCTGCTTCGAAAAGAAGCTCTGCTTCCTCAACAGGTGCATCTTCCGGCATATCGATCTCGTCATCAATGATCTCATCATCGACGGGAGGTGTATCGATATCTTCGTCAGAGCGGATAACTCTGCGATTAGCACGAACGGGACGAGTTGCAGGTCTTGCGAGGCGCCTGCTAGCACGTACTGTCTTTGTCTGTTTCATGTTATTTCTCCTTAATTAATTAAGTGCAACTAATTTGTTCTTTTTAGATTCAAGTTCCTGGCGAATAGCTTCTAACTCAGCATTTGCTTCTGTTAATAAAGTTTCGCCATCTAATGTTACATTAGAACCTTGAACCTGATACTTGCTTCTAGAACGACCTAAAGCTTTTTTCATATTAGCTTCTGCTAATCTGATTAAATAATCGATCCAGGTATCGTTCTTAATTTCACTCACATCTTGATAATCTGGTACATAAGTGATAGTTACTTGCGTGGGAACGGGTTCGCGATGAGATACATAAATAACTTCGTTATCGGCATCATACTTCCATTGGAAGTCTGTTGATAATGTATTTCGAACCTGTGCCATCGCCATCTCTGTCATAATAGGATCGATGTTCAATGAAGAAGTCTGACCTATAGCAGAGTAGGTATTGACGGCTGCGGCTACCTGGAATACGTTACCGCTATCTATTGAACTCATCACGAGTCCCACGCGAGGATATGCAGCTTGGACATTAAGAACCTTTTTAGTCTTAATACCTAATTTAACAAGATCTAATCTATGTTGAAAAGGTACTGTAAGATCTACCGGTGTTTTAATATACCTTTTTAATTCACGAAATGCAATTAAAACAGCTTGTTCAACTTGTAAATCCTCAACATTCTCATTAGATGGGGTGCCGAGCATAAAGCTTACTTGCTGTACGATTTCTTGCATTGTCATAAATTAGCGCAAATCCTCAAGAATTAATATCAAGAACCAGAGCCAGCTACGAGTGTGAAACCCTGCTCAGCAAGTGCGGGGCCGATCTCTTCGATGTAGAGAACCTCATCAGCAGGTGCATCATTCCAGCTATAGGTACCTTCCTCAGCACGCATTGCAGCACGAAGAGCAGCGATAAGACCCGGATGAGCAATCTGTGCATTCCAGAATGCCTCAACAGACATAGCATCACCGTAACCAGCTACGTTGGTATCATAATATGTACCATTAAATACAGTGTTATCACAAGCTGCATTAGTAGGCTGGAATGTAGCACAAATCTGCTGTGTAGGGGTGAGATCAGCGGCGGGTGTAGGCTTAACATATGTAATGTTAATTGTAGCCATAACGTTTTGCCTCCTTTATAAAGATTAAATTTGTTATCCAGTGACCAGCTGGAAAGGTACAAATTTCACTTCCGAATATATATAAGGTTAAAAATAAATTGATGATTATTTTTTATATTATAACTCAAATTCGTAGTCATATAATTCTGAAATATACTCCAAAATCATAATATAGTCATTTAAGTTTTCTGCGTTATCATCAAATTTAATTGTTTTAGATACATTAGTTAAACTAATAGAATCTATCTTAAGTATCGTACGATTAGACTCAGTTTCAGTATAAGCGTCTACCTTAAGTTCGGGATAATCGCCTGATGCAATAAAATCTATAAACCATTCACCATCTACAAGATTTACATGAATATCATAAATAGACCCGATTTTTGGATCTATTTTATATAGTGAATTAATTATAGCTTTAGATTGGTCTAAGGTTTCTTTAGACGATAAACGCTTATTAAAAGTATGAGCTATTTTCATAAATAATATTACTCTTCTTCAGGAGTACTGTCAATATTATCGCCGATATCGGATATAGCAACATTAAGAGCGTCAGATAAACTCTCCATAATTGTAATGGCTTCGGATAATTTATTTTCGCGCTTTAGCTTTTCAATACCTGCTAAAATATATTCGAAGTCATCATCAAGATTAGCTTGAAGCTCATCAGCTAAATCCAGCTGAGGATTTGTATCTTTATCAGCAGCTTCAATATATTTATTACCGAGAATTGAATGTCTAATCTTCATAGTATATTTACCTCAAATTTTACATCATCTTTCTTGCGTATTTAATTTTAGAATCAATATCTTTTATCTTACTTAGAATGCTTTTAAAAGCATTGACTTTATTTTGATCTGGAAGATCCTTAAGTGAATCAACCTGCTTAAGCATCGATTTATAATCACGTACTGCTTGTGCAAACTGGCTAAATATCTCCAAATATGCTCTATCACCGGTGCTGTAATAACCAGGAAGATCATTTCTTTCAAAATAAGAATCTACATCGAGGGAGAAAATATCTTCTTTAAGGTCCTGCAAGTCTTCGTAAAGGTTATCAAGCTTACTGCGCAGCTTATCATCTGCTAAACCTCTACTATAATAACCAGCTACTTTATCTTCGGGCTTAGGAATTACATAACCGGACTTATCTCTTGTAGTTTTATCATCCCAATAAACATCTCTAGCACCCTCGGGACTCCAAGCCCCGTTCTTTTTAAACTGTCCCATATATCTAGGTTGCTTGCGATTACTATAACCGTCGCTAGTACTATATCTGGGATCTATATATCTTTCTTTCTCGGACTTACGGCTGTCCTCTTTTACGGCGTAGAGTACACCCCTGATGTCTAGGTTCTTCTTAGCAATATATTTTACATCAGTCCAGTCGCCGTTACGAGGATTACGCATGGAATGAGTATCATTATATAAACCAGGAATCCATACGAAATCCTGCTGACGCCAAGAATCCGAATCATGTATATAATAGATAACTAAGTTATCTTCTAATTTACCGGTCTTTTTAGGCTTCAAAGAAAGATTATAAAGATCATAACCATTATTATTAAGAACCCTTAATGCGCCCTTATCTTTCTTTAACCAATCAGGAATAGTATCAGCGTTATTAAATGATGCGTTGACGTAAAACCTCATGGGATATATCTCCTTATAAATAGAATATTGCAATATAAACCAAATAAAGGTTAGATAAAAAATCACCCCGGATTTCTCCGAGGTAATGTTATATGTGATCTAAATTTTTGAAAATATTTTAAATTTTTATTCTACCCCGACCATTTGCATAGTCTTTATAACCTTCATGATAGATTTCTTCTCCAATTTGAGAATCAATTACACTTGTCATATAATCGGTAGTGTCCTTATACTCTTTATTTGACATATCTTCTATAAATTCTTTAGCAAATGAAATAGCTTCATCTTCATTATCAAACCAAGTTATTTCATGTCTACTGTAGCTATAATCTGCCCACATGTTAACTACTGCATATCTGCCAGAAGTTCCATTACGAGTCCAGTCTTTCAGTGTCTGAATATATTTACCCGCATAATCAACGCCGCCAGCAAAATATTGACGATTAACTCGGTAACTGATATTCATTTTCTTCATATCTAAATCAATAGCGTCGCCGTATGCATCATTTAATATAGCAAGTGCCATATTATCAGTTGTATTCTCATTTAAGCTACTAGGGATAGAATATCCGTATAAATCAACCCCTTCAGGATTTAATATATGAAGCCTGTGATTAGCATCATTCTTAACTGCATATTTTCTACCATTAACAGTAAATTGCTTTCTTATCTGTTTATAGTATTCATGCTCGTCCTGTCGCCATAGATCATACTGTATATAGTTATATAAAATATCAGATATTCTTTTCCTAATATCCTGAGGATTAGCAGCGGAAGCATTTATATATAGTTTCATATGTTACTATACTCCTTATATTATAATTTATGTCTATTAATAAATAAGGTTATATAACGATTCTCATAAAAAATCAC
>JAEEGL011239268.1_pt1 | contig 11499 bp, 7 predicted proteins | sample 9134231 | NCBI WGS metagenome assembly JAEEGL01 (sample SAMN16246548, study PRJNA631951) | gut metagenome | biome: gut microbiome; feature: rumen; material: fiber-attached | host: Bos | place: Iran: Karaj | collected 2018-10
CCGACCTGCACCTGTATCTCAACCACTACGCCGAGGCAGCACAGCTCTACTACGACTACATATACCAACGCCATCTGACCATCAGTGAAGGCTACACCAGCGAGTGGACCGTCAACACACGTGCCAATACGCCCAGCATGTGGCATACATCATCGTATCTCGGCGAAATGCTCTTCCAGATGGCCTATAACAGCGATGCACGCGAGTACCACCCCATGCTCATCCGCCTGGCTTATAACAAGAGGCCTTCCGTGGTTCCAGCCCAGTCGTTTGTCAACGACATGACGCAGCGCATATTCTTCTTCACTCAGCCACAAGACTACCGCGTCACCAGTTATCTGGCTGGTGACCTGCGTGGTGAAGGCATCACACGAAGTGGTCAGTATGTGCCTGGAGCCTACGGAACTTTCACATTCCAAGGCACCGACGTACAACTCATCTACAAATATTTCCAGGGCAGCGCTTACAACGGGAATGGCTACGATCCACAGAACGAGGACACCGAATCGGGTCTGCGCTACACCAGGCAGATTCCGATTTTGCGCACGCCACATATCTACCTGCGTATGGCAGAGGCCCTAAACCGTCTGGGAAAACCTTCTATGGCCTTTGCCGTACTGAAGCATGGACTGAACGAGGAAGCGCTGACCGACAGTCTGAAAGTGGCACCTTCGGAATTGGAATCGGGCGAACCTTTCCTCAACTTCTCCTGGGCTCACCACCACTGGGGAGACTATCATAACGTGGGGACTGCCTCGCGAGGTATGGGACGTGGTATCACCAGCGACACGGAAAACTACGTCATCGGCGAACAAACGTCTTTGGAGGATTCCGTCCGTGTAGTGGAAGAAATGATTCTGGAAGAAATGGCGGCCGAAACAGCCTTTGAAGGTAACCGCTTCTTCGATCTCCTGCGCATCTCACGCCACCGAGACCAATGGCCGGCCTTTGCAGCCGAGCGTGTCAGCCGTCGTTTTGAGGACACCGAAGGCATACGCCAGAAACTGAATAATCCAAATGTATGGTGGCTTAAATGAACCAAAAGAAACCTCAAAAAACCTATTACCAATGGAATGGAGCTTTTTTTGAGCATTTGTTGCAATCTTAGAAGCAAACGTTTTACTAATACTTAAATAAAACAACTTAACTTTGCATCATCAAATCAAGAACTACTAACTTAAAAACAATCGTATGAAAAACTTTACGCTTAAAACTTTGGCACTTGGTATGGTCTTTACCATGACTACCAATCTCAGTGCACAAACCATCACGTACCAGCGCAACGAGGAAATCTCGAAGCAACTGCGCCAGTCACACCGCACTGTCCCCCTTTGGGGCGACTTCACGAAGAACGGCTACATGGACGTATATTATAGCGGTACGTCGGGGGCCAACGGATGGTGGAACGGCGTGGGCGGTTTCCTGATTGAAAACAAGGGAAACGGCAACCTCTACATGAACGCCGACTTCAACTATGAAGACTATGAGGAAACCATTTGGCAGCGCGACGAGGAAGGAAACATCAAAACGGACGATGAAGGCAACTGGTTGCCCGAACTGAACGAGGATGGTACCGTCAAGACAGAAACCCGCACCCGCACCGCTGGTATGGTTAACGGACTGCCAAAAAGCGCATGGGGACATGGCAGCGTGGCCTTCGCCTTCGACCAGAACGGCTTTGTCGATATGCTCATTGCCAACAGTGGTGGCAACGACACCGGCACGAAGCAGGGCTATATTCTGGTGAAGAACAACGGCGACGGCACCTTCACGGTTGTGGACGACGAGGGTCTGAATGGTCTCGGCTACAATTGGGAAGGCCAGTATTACTTCAATGAAGGACAGGAGCAACTGAAGGTGGCTGTCGGTGACTACGACCGCGACGGTTATCCCGACGTGCTGATTGAAGGTTGGGCCAACGAACGTTCTGTAAGCGCTCGTCACATCTCTCTCTTGCACAACAAGAAGGGCGAAGGCTTCGAAGAGATGTTCGGCATCTTCAAGCCCGTTCCATACGAAAACGAAATCAATGTGCGCGACCTCTATGTGGACGAGTATCTGACCGATGAGGATGGCATCGACATTGGCCATGAGTGGCACATTGACCAACCCACCAACAACATCTTCAGAGCCAGCCACGGCCCCGTAAACTTTGCAGACATCGACGGCGACGGCTATCTTGACATCTTCGTATCGGGATGGCGCGACGGTGCTGACGATGCACCCGAAGGAAAAAACATCGGTGGGTGGGATTTCCGCTTCTACAAGAACCTGCAGGACGGTACCTTCCAGGATGTTACAGACCAGCTGATGCTGAGCGGTGCTGTCGCTGGCATCGACGAGGTTCGCAGCTACGGTGGCAACCTGATGATTTATCCCCTCGATTTCAACCAGGACGGCAAGATTGACCTCTACTTCAACGGTGACACCAACAGCAAGGGCAAGGTGGCCATGTACTGGCAGAACACCACCGAGGAAGGCGGTGCCTTCTCCTTCGAACCCATCAATATCGACGGACAGAGCGGCGTGGGCGACCCCACTCACCGTTTGTTCTTCGTGGCAGACCTGAACGGCGACGACTATCCCGACTTCTACGTAGATGGTTGGTCGGCAGCACTGGGCGACTGGGGTCGCACATGGCAGGTTTCCGACGCCAGCGGTTCCTACACCACCGAGGCTTACTATCAGGGAGAAGTCCGTCCTTGCCCGAATGGTGCATGGCTCTCTGACGGCAACATTGAGTCTGGCTCGTTCGGTGACTTCGATGGCGACGGCAAAATCGACATTCTGGTAGCTGGTTGGGAGGATGCTCCTTGGGCTGGCGAAGGTGGCGAAGGCAGCACCTACGGTTACTACGACAACCTCTATCTCAGCCTGAACACGAGCGACGTAGTCATCTCCACCCCCGATGCTCCCGCCAGTGTAACGGCCAGCATCGACGACGACAACAACATTACTGTCAACTGGGATCCCGTCTATACGAGCAACGGCAACCAGCCTATGTACAACCTCTATTTGAAGAACGTAGAAACGGGCAAGACGTTCGTTGTTGCTCCTGCCAACGTGGAAACAGGTAAGCAAGAAGCCTATATTTCGTTCAGCAACTATATTCTGGGCAATACGTTCACCTTCCCCCATGTAGAGGAGGGTACCTACGAGGTCGGTGTGCAGGCTGTCAACTATGCTTATCAGGGTTCTGCCTTCACGGCTACGAACGAAGATGAAAAAATCATCACAGGCATACAGAGTGTTGCAACAGGTGTTGCCAAGACTGGCAGTATGCAAGTATTCACGACCGATGGTCGCCTTACCACAGGTCGCGGTCATGGAATTTTCGTTGTGAAAGAGGCCGACGGCACCGTTCGCAAGATTGTGAAATAAAAAGTAATGATAAAATAGGTTTAGTTAGTTAGTTAGTTTTTTTATCATGAGAGAGGCAGACACTATATAATATGGTATCTGTCTCTCTGTGGTTTCTAACCCTAAGGAAAGTATGGAAAACATGAAGAAGACAATCTTCCTTATGCTGACACTGCTTGTGTCGATTGCAAACAGCCACACATCCGCCTCGGATGTCCTGTGGTATCGTCAACCTGCCACCCGGTGGATGCAAGCCTTACCTATTGGAAACGGGCGCCTCGGAGGTATGGTCTATGGCGGAATCCACATAGAAAGTCTGGCACTTGACGAGTCAACCCTATGGAGCGGCCAGCCTAATCCAGACCAAGACAAGCCTTTCGGACGTCAGCGCCTCGACAGTCTCCGTCAGATGTATTTCGAGGGAAAAGTGAAGGAGGGCAACGACTTGGCTTGGAACACCCTAAATGGCAATCAGACCTCCTTTGGCACCCACCTTCCTTTAGGCAACCTCGTCGTTACGTTCACAAATATTGATGAGAAGCGAGTCACCGACTACCGCCGACAACTCGACCTATCAAAAGCCATCGCCACCACATCGTTTCGCCATCAGGGCGTTACATATACTCGCGAGGCCTTCAGTTCCAATCCAGATGAAGCCATCGTTTATCGTTTTGCTGCCAACAAGCGTGGCAAGATTTCCTTCTCTCTGACCCTGAACATCGAGAACAACCTGCCAACGGAGATTGTCCCTAAAATCCTCAATTCCCAATATTCATCTCTCAAATTCCATGGTCAGGCCCTCTTCCCTATGCACGGCCCAGGCGGCGTCCACTTTGCAGGCAAGGTTGCCGTCAAGACACAAGGCGGCAAGGCATCCATTAAAAATGGACAACTCTACGTGAACGGAGCGGACGAAACCCTGCTCATCATAAACCTGCGCACCGACTTTGAGCGTCCGAATTACAAAGAAGAATTGGAACATGAGCTGAAAGCCGCCCTCTCAAAAACATATACCACCCTGCGCGACCGCCACGTGGCCGACTATGCCCCTATCTATGGTCGTGTCAGCCTCTCCTTAGGTGCAGTGGCTGGTGGAAGCAAGGTTTGCGGTGCTGCAGGTCTCGTATGTTGCGATACCATCGCAACCAAGCCCACCGACGAACGACAACGCCTGGCCGACAAAGGCCAGACGGATCCCGATTTCGACGCCCTATACTTCCAGATGGGACGCTACCTGACCATCGCTGCATCAAGGGCAAACTCTCCCCTACCCATTGCCTTGCAAGGTTTCTTCAACGACAACAAGGCCTGCACCATGCCTTGGACAAACGACTACCATCTCGACATCAACACCCAGCAAAACTACTGGGCAACGGGTGTGGGCAATCTCTCCGACTGCGATGCCCCTCTCTTCCGCTGGATAGCTGCGCTTGTGGCACCCGGACAGAAAACGGCCCAGACAGTCTATGGCTGCAAAGGATGGACGGCTCACACGACGGTGAACGTATGGGGCTATACGGCTCCGTCGAGTTGCATAGCCTGGGGACTGCATCCCACTGCTGGTTCGTGGATAGCCGCCCAGCTGTGGACACACTACGAATATACCCAAGATCGTGATTTCCTGCGTACTGTGGCCTACCCCCTATTGAAGGGTAATGCCGAGTTCCTGCTCGACTACATGACCATCGACCCACGCACGGGTTATATCGTTACTGGACCCAGCATTTCACCAGAAAATGCCTTCGCCATCAACGGGCAGCACATCTGTGCTTCAATGATGCCCACCTGCGACCTCACTTTCTCCTACGAGATTCTGAGCGCCACGCTCCAGAGCGCACGTATATTGGGCGTTGACTCATCTTTCGCAGACTCACTTGCCCACGCCATGGCTCTCCTGCCCGACTATCAGATTGGGCGCGACGGTGGCATCATGGAATGGAGCGAAGATTGGGATCAACCCAATCCAAACCACCGCCACACATGCCACTTGATGGGTTTCTGGCCCTTCGGTCAAATCACTCTCCAACACCACCCCCAGCTCTCACAGGCCGTCCGCCGCACTTTCGACCTCCGTCTGTCAGCCGAAGGATGGGAAGACACCGAGTGGAGCCGTGCCAACGCCATCGGCGTATATGCACGCTTGGCAGATGCCGAGGAAGCTTATCGCAGTGTAAAAACCTTAGAGGGCTACCTGTCGCGCGAGAATCTGATGACTGTCTCCCCAGGTGGCATTGCCGGAGCTGAGAACGACATCTATGCGTTCGATGGCAATTCGGCGGGGACGGCAGGCATTGCCGAAATGCTCCTCCAAACACAGAACGGAGCCGTACAATTCTTGCCAGCCCTACCGCAAGCCTGGAGTGAGGGCCAGTTCAGCGGTTTGTGCATCCGCGGAGGTGGCGAAGTCTGTGCAAAGTGGAAGGACAGCAAACTCCTCTCGGCCTCCATCACGGCCAACGTGGACAATATATTTACAATAGAAATCCCCCGCCAAGGCCACTTCACGGCCACCATTGACGGGTGTCCCGTCACCTCGCGCGACGGCTTATGGCAAGTAAATCTCCGAAAAGGACAGGCTTTGCTCATCAAATCCGACAAATAAATGTCGAGGCCATGGATAATGGGTGTGTCAAAATGTAAATGTTCGGCCCACAATAGGCCACGGTAGGAAATTTGCTTGTCAGATTACGCCATTTATGTAGATTATCATTGGTATTTGGCAAGCAAATACCCTACAAAGATTCAATATATTCCTTTTTGACACGCTCCTATTACTATATATGTTTTTTCATATATGATGTTATGGAGTTTACGATGGGGAGTCAAGTGGGAGGGGACTGCTTTGCAGACGCGAGAAGAAGTGCCCCTCCTCCTAATTGTCTGTCCTCGGGATTGAGGAACACAAGTGTCGCTCAAGGCCAGACAATTCAAAATCATATAAAAACACAGCCCTTGACAAGTGTAGTTCTCATAGATTTGTGAACAAGTGTCAGAAAATTTATACAAAAAGTTACAAATAGTAATTGAAAGACCAAGCAAAGTCCTTTTTTGTTACTGTACGAAAAAATGTTAATAGAATATTTTGCTTATAAGGGAAAAAATATGTAATTTTGCACTATATTTCGTGAAACGCCTATGAAAGGTCTGCGAAACCGCAGCGGCTTCAGACACGGACCATCCCGTTTCATCAGTTGAATTTGGATTTCGATGTTCCATTAGGCTTGCGTATGAGCAAGAGCCGAATGGGAAGGGATGGTATTTTTAAGGTGAGATAGATTTTCTTCCACATTTTTTCATAAAAGTATTACCGGATTGTGATTACATCGGAAAATCATGATTCGTGGTATGCAGTTCGTACATTCAATGCTCAGGAATTCAAGGTGAGCGAGTACTTTAAGAAGCATTCGTTGCCCCATTTCATTCCTCTAAGTAAGTCTTGTGTGAAGGTACAGGATGGGCAGGTGAAGTGGCGGGTGCGCCCAGTGGTCCATAACCTGATTTTCGTCCGCAAGGCTTTCAGTGAAGAGGTCGTCCGCAAGATTTTGCAGGAATGTCCTTTTCCTTTGAGCGTTTACAAGCGTCAGGACAAGGCTCAGAGCTGGTGCGAGATAGCAGACCAGAACATTATAGATTTACGTATTATATGTGATGTCTCGTTTTGCGAGCCCACCTTCATTACTCAGAAAGAGTATGACATGAAGGTGGGACAATGTGTGTGTGTTGTACATGGCCCATTGAAAGGGATACAAGGGAAACTCGTACGCAAAAACAAGAAGTACTACATCATGAAGTCCTTCGAAATGGACTCACAGGACGCGCTTGGGGTGATGATCAGTGTCTCGAGGTGGTGCTGTGCCCCATGCCCTGAAGAGAAGAAAAAAGTTTAATTCTAATATAAAATTACTATGAAGAGAGAAATGAAATTACTTTTGTCCATTGCGGCTCTTGTATGGTCAGTAAGCTGTTGGGGACAACTTCAGGTGTCGGCACCAGACACGCTGAACTACGACGAACTGAAGTCCTTCCTTGCAAGGAACTCCCAAGCGCACGTGGCAAGTGCGACAAACGGCAATATTGTCGTGCGGCTCCACAAGGAGATTTTTTACAACATCCGCGAGAGCGAAAACGACACCTATGAGGCTAATGCCGTGCTGAACCAGGTGGGAAATTTCATGCGTCAGTTCCCGGAATCACGCATCTATGCAGTCGGATATGCCGACCGCGGTACGGGCAACTACCAGTTGAACCAAATGTATGCCAACCGCCGTGCCATTCAGTTCCGTCACGACCTGATTCGCAAGTATGGGATTTCACCTGAGAGAATCCTGACGGAATCGAACGGCGACGTCGTGCAGCCCTTCCGCGACAACGACCGGAACCGTTGTGTGCAGATTACAGGCTTGGGCTATCTTGCCCTCAACGGTGCGACTCCCCTTGCTGCCGTCACGGCAGAGCAGACGGCCGCCTACTATCGTCAGCAGTTCGAGGATGAGCGTGACAGACGCTATGAAGAGGAGCGGAGTCGCCATGCCAAGGAGCCTAACCGTGTAGATACCATTGTCCTTAGCCATGTAGATACTCTCTGGATAGCTCAAGAGCAGGATACCTTGAAACCCGAGCGTCCATTTGGTCTGAACAAGGAGCATCTCTGGCATAATTGGTTCTTCACCGTGGGTTTTGGTCCTGGCATTTTCCAAGGCGACCACAATATCGATGCCGTATGGGCCGACCGCCTATACCCTGTTCTGAACTTCGGTGCGGGCAAGTGGATAATCCCCGCTTTGGGATTGCGTGCCATGGTGAATCTCGACTGGGTACACAACTACTACAATGCTAACCTTAATTATCCCAACCCCCTGGCCAACTACTACGGAGAGTTTGTACATGGTGCGTCGCCCAGCGAGCCCTATTCGGAGCGCCCTTGGCTCTACCGTATGGACTACCGGTCGTGGAACTTCCATGCCGACGTAATGGTGAACTTCTCCAGTCTCATTTGGCGACCCTATAACCGCCGCATCTGGAACCTCATCGGCTATGCTGGCGTCGGCTGCATCGCCACATGGGATCACGGAAATCGGGATTGGTTCAACTACGCCACGAGTTGGAACGTGGGCATCATGAACTCGTTCCGTGTTGCCGAGCACTTTGAAATTAACCTCGACTTTCACCTGAAGAAGTTCTCGGACGACTACAATTGCTTCAGGCAGGGTCGTAGCAAGGACGGTATCACGAATCTCACGATTGGCGGTACATGGTACTTCACGAAGCGAGGCTTCTGATATCTGTCGTCGTTCCTGTCTTCAACGTAGCACCGTATTTACGGCGTTGCATTGACAGTCTTTTGAGTCAGACTTTCCGCGACTTTGAGCTCATACTCGTCGATGACGGCTCTACGGATGGTTCATCGGGTATATGCGACGAATACAATAATAAGGATACGCACGTGCGTGCGCTACATTATAATAATAGTGGCGTATCTGTAGCACGCAACAGAGGCATAGAGGCCGCACGGGGCGAATACATATCCTTTGTCGATGCCGACGACTGGGTGGAAGAAGGCTTCCTCCAGGCGTTTGCCGATGAGATAGAACTCCGGAAAGCGGAGGACGCAGCGGTTGACATGGTGGTGCAGGGGTATTGGAACCATGAGGGGGAAGTGGTGCAGTGGCATTCCAGCCTCCATCGCAATGAACACGAAATATATTCCCAGCTCTATGACATGGAACAAAAACGGCTTTTGGGATATGTCTGGAACAAAGTGTTTCGCCGTGCTGTAATTGAGGAACACCACGTCCGCTTCAGCCCGGATATACCAATCGGAGAGGATTTTGTATTCTCGATGGCCTTCTTGAGCCATGCTACGTCAATGGCTGTAGTACCATACGTGGGTTATCATTACTTCTATCCGCCTGGCGACCACAAGGACTATCCGTTCGAGGCTTGGAATCGCAGATTAGAGGCTGTGGCCCAAATACTCCCGACCATGAAGGCCATGCCAGAAACAATAGCAGATAAATTCTGGGCTCGTGAGTTCAAACTTTCTCTTTATGTTTTGCGCGTGTTATACCACGAAAAACATCCCAAGACGGAACGCATAGCCTACCTTACCCATGTCAAGACACGTGGAAAGGGAAATCCTGCCATACGTTTATGGGGATATGAAACATCTTTTATGATGCTGGGGTTGGTGGTGCTTTACATGCCATGTGGAATTGCCGACCACGTTCTGACAACCATACGCAACCTTCGCTGATTGAATGGCCAATCGTCACGCCTATCTGATAATTGCTTACGAACAGCCGTTGATGCTCAAGCGACTCATCGAAGCCTTGGATGACCCTCGCAATGACATATTTGTGCATATCGACAAGAAGGCGACGTTCGATGGTTCTTCATTATCCACGTTTCATTCTTCACTTTTCACCATTCCATCTATTGATGCCCGTTGGGGTGATTACTCTTTGGTGGAGGTGGAACTGAAGCTTATCGAGGCAGCCTTGCAACATGGGCCGTACAGCTATCTGCACCTGCTCAGTGACAGCGATTATCCCATCAAGTCGCAGGACTACATCCACGCAGAGTGTGAAAGGTTGGCAGGGAAGGAATTTATTGGATATGCAAAAACGTTAGATGCAGAAAAGGAAATTCGCAATAAGGTTCAATATTACTATTTCTTTACCAAGCGATTCCGCGAAAACACCTTTCTCCATAGAGCCTATAAATATCTTTATGTACGCGTTCAGAAATACTTGGGTATAAAGCGTAGCAAGCATATTGACTTCAAGAGAGGTAGTCAGTGGTGTAGCATAACAGGTGAGTTTGCTACATACGTGATGGAACATCGTCACGAAATACAATCTACTTATCGTCGCACCTATTGTCCTGACGAGATTTTTATTCAGACACTTTGCCTGGCTTCGCCATTTCGGGAACGTCTCTATTGTACGACTGATGAGTTTGAAGGCTGCAAGCGTTATGTAAACTGGCATGGTCGTGATATACATTGGTTCGATGAGCAAGATATAGACAGAATGATGGCTTCCAACCGCTGGTTTGCCCGCAAGTTCAAAGATGAGCAAATGCCTCTTGTTGATAAGGTAAGGGAAAGCATTGTAACCTGTACAAATGAATAGTATCGCCATCCTAATTACCGTCTTTAATAGGAAGGAACAGACTCTTGCCTGCTTGGATTCTATAGTCGAATCACTAAAAGGAAGTCCTACAATGCTGGACGTGGCTGTATTCCTGACCGATGATGGAAGTACCGACGGCACGGCAGACGCTATTCGGGGACGCAACTATCCGTTGACTGTAAACATTTTGGAAGCCGATGGCACCTTGTTTTGGAATGGAGGTATGCTTCATTCCTGGCGTACAGCAATGAATGTCGGAGGCTTTGGCGGTTATCTTTGGCTTAACAACGATACCATTGTGCGGCATAACTTTTGGGAAGAGTTGATAGAGGCCGATGACTACAGCAGACGGCATTTCAATCATGGTGGAATATACGTTGGCAGTACTTGTGCCAGAGACGGAAAAACATATACCTATGGAGGCTTCAATTTTGTTAATCATTTTACCCTGAAAGACGAATTTGTAAAGCCAAACGGTGAGTTTCAATCTTGTCAATGTGCTCATGGTAATCTGACATTCGTATCTTCAGATGTGGTGAAGGTGATGGGTATTTTCACTGACGAATACATCCATAGTGGTGGTGACCATGATTACACCTATCGAGCCTATAAAAAAGGCCTGCCGATACTTGTGTTGCCATCTTTTGTTGGTATTTGCGAAAACGATCATTCCGAAGATGGCTATGCGGACTTCCTGGGAATGACGTTTAAGGAGCGAATACAATATTTGAAGTCCCCCTTGGGCTTCAATCTCCATAATACGCTGGTTTTCCAACGTCGTTGTTTTCCTTACCGCTATCCTTTTGTATGGGTGATGGGATACTTGAAAGCTCTTCTCCCTAAGACATATTGGCGCGTTTATCAATGGTTAAGACGCTAAAATGAAGAAGATATTCATTGCGTACTCAGATGCAAATTGTGCCTATTCCCTGAAACGGATAGGTCGTCAAGCACGAAGTCTGGGAATCTTTGACGAAGTGATACTTTATTCTCCCTCAGACTTACC
>JAEEGL011307121.1_pt1 | contig 11499 bp, 8 predicted proteins | sample 9134231 | NCBI WGS metagenome assembly JAEEGL01 (sample SAMN16246548, study PRJNA631951) | gut metagenome | biome: gut microbiome; feature: rumen; material: fiber-attached | host: Bos | place: Iran: Karaj | collected 2018-10
AAGGTTAACGGAGAATGGAAGTGGGAGAATGAGGATATGATGCAGCTTCCTGAGCTTTTCTCTAGAATTCACAAGGAACTCCCAAATCACGGCTTTATCCTTAGGCTCTTAAAAGGCAGCGAGGGCAAGTTGCTCATTCTTACGCTGTACCGCGTGAATTCGCACACAAATATTTTTGACACAAAGAAGAGCAAGAAATGACCTCTTCCCTAAAATCCCAAATCCGTGCTATGCTATTCCCATGCAATGCGAAATCGGGGGCAATAACCGCCCACACAGCGAAAAAATCACAACTTTTTTCGCAAAACCTCTTGACACGATGGCAACTGCCCATATAAATTCGCAGATTCGCTCAGAGCGAACTCTATCCAAATCGCGTAGCGGAAACTCGCGCGCAACAAATTCAGAAAATACAACCCACTTTCTCAAAAAATCGCCCTTGTCGGCTCGCGTGGCATTTTATCCGCACAGTTCGTCAGGGGCTTTTTTATATACACGCGCGGAGGTTGGAACAAGGCAACGAAGTTTCAAGCCGCCTGTCGAAACCACATCACGGCAAACTAAGGTCATTATGAAACAACTTTTTTTAACGGCCGCTCTTTTTGTTTTCGCCGTCGGCCTTGCTTTTACGCAGGAACAAAATCAGGCACAGAGTTCCTGGAAAAGTCAGCAGAAAAATATCTCTTATGGTTTTGAGCTTTCCACAGGTTTTGAATCAGCCTTTACCAGTGAGTATGTTTATTACAAAGAAAGCGGCGATGTTATGAGCAGGCTTGACTGGAACGCTCATTTTTCTCCAAAAATCGCTTTGGGCGGCAATTTGAATGTATTTCATGCGGTGCTTGGAGCAGATTTTGAGATTGCAGTTCCTATTAGAGCGGGCTCCATGGAAGACTGGGATTATTTAAAAGATGATCATAGCCGTGCCACAAACTACAGCACAAGCGACCTCATCGTCAACAAAAATTATGAATTTGAAATAAAAGGCGGCTATGAATTTTTGATTTCCAATTTCAGAATTCTTCCCGAAGCAGGTTTTAAATACAAAAATCAAAAAATGGAAGCAAGCGGCGGTTATCTTCAGTACGGCTCCCTTGATTCTTCTGAGGGCGGATACTGGTCTTCCAGTCTTAAAAAATACGATTTGACCGGAACTGTCATTACTTACGAGCAGCAGTTTTTCATGCCTTTTGTTTTATTGAACCTTGAGTACAAATTTTTAAATGATTGGACTGGAAAAATCTTTTTCCGTTATTATCCGTCAATCCGCTGTGATGCAATCGATATGCACAACGAAAGAATGACACAATTCAACGATTTTATGACGGGCGGAAAAGGATTTGCGTTAGGTACAAAAATTCAATGGAAAGACTGGGAGCTTTCATTCACATACGAATGGCTCAAATGTGATGAAGGCAACACCACCCAAAGAAATTTCGGTCACACAACATATCTTTCTGACTCTGATTCTGAACCTGGAACGGAATCTAAAATTTTCAAATTATTGGTTACATACCATATTAAATAGGGAGATCTTAAATGACTTTTAGAAAAACGATGGCTTCAGTTTTGAGCCTTTTAACTGGGTTCTTTGCATTGTCGGTTTTTAGTTGCACGGCAAACAAAGAATATCATGTCGGCGACATTGTTTTGAGTGACGGAACTGTCGTAAACAAAGAGACATTCTCTTCTTACAATGGAAAAGCAAAACCTGTCGCAGTAATTTTTTCAATCAACGGCGCAGAATCAGAAATTTCTGAGCGGGTGCTTGGAGTTGCACTTGACGATGCAGGTTCTTCTCTTGCAGTTTGCACTGTAGAAACAGGCGTGCTTTCACAAAATTTTCATACAAACGCAACGCTTGCAAAAAATCAGGTTTATTACAGTGGCAGCGAATTGTACGGAAACGAAGGATTTACAGGAAACTTGGACGGACGCAAAATCCTTTATAGTTTCACGGAAGATGATTTGAAGGCTTTCAATGACGAAAAACTTTTTCCGGCATACAATGCGTCTCTTGATTTTGGAAAAGACAAAGATTTTGGGAAATTTACAAAAGGCTGGTATTTTCCGAGCATCGCCGAGCTTTATGAACTTTACGAAACTTCAAAAACTGTAAATGAATCAATCCTTGCCGCAGGCGGAAAGGCAGTCGAAAAGGCAAAATATTGGACTTCATCATCTGCCTACGACGCAACAGGGAACACTTATTCGCTCAATTTTGAAAACGGCAATGTAAGCGCTGACAATCGTCAGAATCAGAATCATGTCCGTGCAATTTATTGTTTTTCAGAAGGCTCTAAAGAAAGCCAGAAAAAGAATTACTCTTTGGGCGACATCGTAATGGACGACGGTTCGGTTCTTACACCTTTGCAAATTGAAGATTACACAGGTTCTGCAAAACCTATGGCAATCATTTTTTCTACTCGCGGCGGACATTTTGAAGAATCAAACCGCGTTCTTGGCGTGGGCTTGAATTATTCAGAGCTTCCTCTCGCATTTGCTCCGAAAGGAACGCTCGGACACCGCACGAACATGCTTGCAAATCAGAGCATTTTGACAGGGGAAAACTACAGCATAAAAAAGCACAAGTATTCTAACAACGGTTTTATGGGGCTTTTGGACGGCAGAAACACTTGGAAAAACATCAGCTATTACGATTCTGAGTCAAAATCGTCTTCTAAAAATTATCCTGCGTTTGATTATGCTGTGAAATACGGAAAAGCCAACGGATTAAAAAAATATGAAAAAGGCTGGTATCTTCCGACAGCGGCAGAAGCCTATGAACTTTCAGAAGTGATTGACATCGTGAATTTTTCAATTGAAAAATGCGGTGCAAAAACTTTTAATCATGTTGTGTGGACTTCTTCGCAGAATTACGGAGCAAAAAATCAGCAATATATCGTGGATCTTAGAGACCAAAATGTAGACATTTCATTTAAAGAAAATGAATACACAGTTTGTGCAGTTTATTGCTTTGAATAGTTCTAAGGGAGAATACTATGAAATTGACTAAAATTATTAAGAATTTTTCAGCCGTTTTTTCTGCGGCGGCTTTGTTCGGTATATTCGGATGCTCAATGGAAATTGACCAGAACAGCGCGGCTTCTTCCATTACTGATATTTCACGAGCGTTGATTTATCAGGAAATTTCGCAGATGGCTTTTATGGGCGGTTCTGCTCTCTACAGTCCTAAAGATGCCAACGCAAACCAAATTTCAAATGGCGTTGTCATTGCAACTCGTATCGGCGAAGTTTATGCCATTGACTTAGGCTCAGGAAAATACTCATATCAGAATTCAAAAGTGAATTTTGAATATGGTTTTATAAAAATTACGGATGTTTCAAAAGAAAGCATTTCGTTTTCTTATGCAAAATTCAACGGCTCAAAAAATGCAAGCCCTGCAGGTTCTTTTACGCTTTCAGAAGGAAAAACTGCTGATTTGAACGGCGACGGCATTTCAGACATTATCTGGAGGAAACCTGATGCAGGACACAAAGACCGCAAAAACAATATGTGGCTCACTTTCTTGTGCAGCACAGGAACAGGAAGTGAAAGCGGCTCTTCTTCTATGTTCTCAATTATTCCAATGCAATATTCTAGGAGCACATATCCAAACGGAATGTTGGGAATCAACTCAAATGGTCAGTATGTCATCAATATGTATGATGTCGGAACAAGCAACCGTGCGGCAATTTCTGAAATCGGGCCAGGCGATTACATCTTTGATATGGAGAAAAACACAATCGGTATGTACGCTGGCGAAGAGCGAAGCGGAAGAAATGCGCGCGCCATTGAAGATGCTGAATTTGAAAAAATCGAGCCTGTGACAGAATCTTCTACAGCCTCTGATTTTGAATATAAGCCTTATGATTTTACTGGCGAATATGACATCAATACTTTGCTCTCGCTCTTGCCAAAAAGCGTTGTGAGCCAAGATTACGCAAATAAATCACTTTCAGAAAATGTTGATTATTTGAACACACTTATTAAAGATTCAGCATTTATTGCAGCCGTAATGCAGGAAAATCCTGGCGAAGTTGCAGAAGAAATCCGTGCTCAGCTTGCAATACCGATTTCCAGCGATGTAGAGCTTGTAATTTTTAACCGCCACGCATTGTCACTTTTCTTCCCTGATGATTGTCCTGATGTTAATATCATGGCTTCAACTTTGGCAGGCGCTCTCCCGTGGTTCAGCTGCGAAGTTGGTGCCGTACCGGAAATTTCAGGCTCGGAGCGCAGTTTGTTTGATGATGAAATTGTAAAAATTCAGAAAAAAATTGAAGAATGCAGAAGAACTGGCGGAGAAAGCAAATCTGAATCAATCAAAAAAGAACTTGAGGAAGCTTATCATTCACAGATTGAAAAATATATGAAAGAAGCCGAGCAGGAATGTACGCTTAGCAAAGATATTTATACAGAAGACTATATTCTCTACAACATCAAACGCGAAGCCTACAAAAAATACATCTCAAAAACTTCTTTAAGTTTTAATGTTGCTCCTCTTGCGGCCGGTCTTAGCGGGCAAAAGTGGCTTGTAGACATCATAAGAGGTGCGAACGGAGATTTGACATTTGGCGTTAATGCAAGCATTAGTTTTGCAGACGCAAACCCGGACATTTATTTTAAAACCATTCAATATGTTCAGATTGAGGCAGAAAATAAGCTTGCAGTCACTGTGTACGGAACATCGCTCTTCAGCTCTAAAACACCGGACAAACTGACACCTGAGCAGACAAAAGACTATCTCAAGCAGCAGCATGGTATTGACGCTGATAAAGATGGCTTTTGGGATTTTGACAAAATGTATAAAGATGAAACAATCACTTCTGGCTTTGGAATTGATAAGTGGTACTTTAAATGGCAGAACGAAAAGAAAGTTTATGGTGACTATAAAGTTCGTGCCACAGAAGATGCAAAGGCTTTCCATAGGTTTATTCAGCCTGTAAAAGCTGTTCCTATCGGAGTCACTATTGATTTTAAGTTTGACATCCTTTTTGCCTCAAAAGCAGTTGTTTACATGGATGACATTTTTGTCGGTGGCTGCCAAATGGTGGTTTACGAAGTACGATGTGGTGTTGACTGGGGATTCAGGGACTGGTTTACATGCTTTGGAGCGAGAATTGCTCCTAAAGTATGGACTTTCTACGCTTCTCCTTTCAACGCTTATAATTCTTATGCAGAAAACAATGGTTTTGCAGGATTTACAAAAATCAACAGGGAAAACGCTACAATGGGCGGAGGTGTGCAACTTATCTTTACTCCTGTTCTTGAAGCCCGCCTTGGTATCGGTATAGGCTTTGATATGACAGTTGCGTCCGCAGATATGAGTGCTGGCATTTGGGGAAATGCGTTCATGCCGCTTATTTTTGAGGCAGGAATAACCGCAAACGCTCATAAACTGGTTGATGAAGGATCTGTTGATCTTGATATTAACACAAGCTTTACGGCTTTGCTTGGATTAAGCTGGGGCTTGGACCTGCAATTATGTTTGGATCCGCCGGCTCTTGACAAGAAATACTGGACTTACGACATTCCGGGGCTTGGCAGCACAAAAATGTTCCAGATTTGTAAATTTGACATGAAAAACTTCGAGCTTGTAAACAGCGAAGGTTTTAAAGAATTAGAGTAAGGGAACTTTTCTAACGGATTTTGGCATGTCATTCTATGGAACGGCATGCCAAAAGGAGTTTTTTGAATAAATGAACGGGCAAAATTTATCTTCGGAAAGAAACTACGGCATTGACCTTTTGAGAATCACGGCTATGTTCATGGTCGTGATTCTTCACATTCTAGGTTGCGGCGGCATTTTAAAAGGCGGCGAGAGCTTTTCTGCAAACTATGTTACGGCGTGGTTTTTGGAAACGGCGGCTTATTGTGCTGTCAATGTGTTCGCAATGATTTCGGGCTACGCTATGGCAGGAAGGCATGTGAGCCTTTTTAAAATCATTCCGCTGTGGCTTTTGGTTTTCTTTTATTCTTCGGTTATCACTATTTTGTTCAGGTTCGTGCCTTTTTTCGCTCAGTTCCACGAAGTCACAAACCGGGAACTTATCGACGGAATTTTCTTTCCTGTTTTGAGCCGCCAGTACTGGTATTTTTCTTGCTATGTCGGGCTGTTCTTTTTCATTCCGTTCATCAACCGGCTTTTGGAGAATTTGAATCAAAAGGAACATCGCGCGCTTTGTCTTACGATTTTTATTTTGTTCTCTTTTGCGACTATGCTTAATCTGCACGACAAGGACACTTTCAACCTGAACAGGGGATATTCGGTCTTGTGGCTTGTTTGTCTTTACATTGTGGGAGCGTATCTTAAAAAATATCCGCTCAGACTTTCAAAATCCAAGGCTTTTTTGATTTATCTTTTCTGTGTGGTCGCCGCCTGGCTTCTGGATTTCCCTGTAACTTATTTTGCCCTTAACAAAGGCTCGCAAGATAACGGCGTTGCCCAGCTTTTTGTGGATTATCTTTCGCCGTTCATTTTTGCCTCTGGAATTATGCTCATAGTGCTTTTCAGCCAGATTAGAATTGAAAAGGCGGCGGCAAAAAAGGCAATTCGCTTTGCCTCGTCGCTTGCTTTCAGCGTGTACATCATTCATGTGCATCCGCTCGTGTTCTTTTATGTGCTTAAAGGCAGGTTCGCGTATCTTGCCTCAGAAAATCCAGCGTACATGGCATTGATGGTGATTTTGATTTCGCTTGCTTTGTTTGCTTCTTGTATGATTGTGGATTTGGTTCGACATGCAGTTTTTTCGCTTTTTGGTGTGGAAAAAATCCCAAAATTGCTTGCAAATAAATTTATTTTGTGAAAAATAAAAGGAGTGTTTTATGAAAACGATAAAAAAGACGACATTTTTTGCCTTAGTTTCGGCACTGATTTTTGCAAGTTTTGCCGTAAGTTGCAAAAAAACAGCGGCTGACAAAATCACGCAGAAACAGCCAGATTATCTCGTGCTTGTGAACAAAACGCATCCAATCAGCGGGGATTACGCAACAAGCCTTGACCTTGTGACAGTTGACACCGTGTATGAAGACGAGACCGCCGAGGTGGAAAAATCTACTTATGAGGCGTATCTTGAATTACAAAAAGCGCTTTTGGAGCAAGGAATTGAAATCGGCATTGATTCCGCTTACCGCAGCGTGGAATACCAAGAGAAAATTATGCGCGAGTTCACAGAAAAATACGGCGAAGAGTACGCAAAGAACACAGTCGCCGTTCCTGGAACGAGCGAGCATCACACAGGCCTTGCAATTGACATCGTTCCCAAAGTGGACGGCGAGTGGAAGTGGGAAAACGAGGACATGATGAAGTTGCCGGAGCTTTTCGCTCTTATTCACAAGGAGCTTCCAAAACACGGCTTTATCCTGCGGCTTCTTCCAGGCAAAGAGGAAATCACGGGCTATTCATACGAACCGTGGCACATCCGCTATGTTGGAAGCGCGGAGCTTGCTCAAAAAATCATGGATTCAGGACTTGTTCTTGAAGAGTATCTGGAGGAATTCAAATGAAAAAATCTATTATTTTTGCCACTGTTATAGCAATTGCTTTTTCGGTACTTTATGTATCATGTAAACAAAGTGATGTCGCACCGAAAGGCTTTGTCTATCTTGCAGAAGCTGTTCCCGATGCGATTCTTGAAATCCGCTATTATTCAACCTACAATTTTGTGGGCGACCGAATTGACGGCTACGAAAAGCCTGTCGCGCTCCTCACTGAAGAAGCTGCAGAAGCCTTAAAAGCCGTGAGCGACGATGTGAAAGCACAGGGCTACCGTCTTAAAATTTACGACGCATACCGCCCGCAGAGAGCCGTAACGCATTTTATGAATTGGGCAAAAGACACTTCCGACACCCGGATGAAGCAGTATTTTTATCCGAACCTTGATAAGTCAGTTCTGTTCGCGCAGGGCTACATCGCGGAAAAATCAGGACATAGCAGGGGAAGCACGGTTGACCTCACACTTTTTGATATGGCAAGCGAAAAAGAACTTGACATGGGTGGCACTTTCGACTGGTTCGGAATTGAAAGCCATCCCGACTACATGCAAATTTCCGAGGAACAGTATGCAAACCGCATGATTCTTCGAGAAGCTATGCTCCGCCACGGTTTCAAGCCACTCGAAGAGGAATGGTGGCACTTTACCCTCAAAGACGAGCCGTATCCCGACACTTACTTTGACTATCCTGTAAAATAGAAAAAACATAAGGAGAAATTTTCATGAAAACAACGAAGAAAACATTTCGTTTTGCAATGTTAGTTTTACTCGCAACATTTGCATCATTTATTTTTGTTTCCTGTGCAAGTACTCCTCGCACAGGAAAAGGTGCGCTCTCACTTTGGAATGATGACGCGCCTGCAAAGAAGGCTCTCTTTTCTTATGTGTCTGCTGTCACCACCAGGAACTCTCCTGACTTTATCCCTGTTGAGCGCAGAATCGCTGCGTTTGACCTTGACGGAACTCTTTTTTGCGAGACAAATCCCACTTACTTTGATTTCCAGCTCTTTATTCATCGCGTGCTTGACGATCCGAATTACACACCTTCGCAGGAGCAGCGTGCACTGGCTGAGGATTTCCGAAGGACGGGAAGAGTGCCTCCTTTAGGAGCGGAATATGAGCGGATGCTTGCAAGTGTGTACAAAGGCTTTACACTCAAAGAATTTGATTCCTATGTGCGCTCATTCATGCAGACTGATCAGCCTGGCTACAAGAATCTCAAGCGGGCGGACGCTTTCTATAAGCCGATGGTGGAAGTTGTGAACTATCTTGTGCAGAACGGATTCACTGTGTATGTTTCCAGTGGAACGAACCGCCTTATCCTCCGAGCCTTAGTATGCGATGCCCTTGGACTGCCGCCAAAGCAGGTTATAGGCTCCGATAATGTGCTTGTTGCTATGAATCAGGATGGAAAGGATGGGTTGGATTATACTTTCAGTAAAGATGACGACATTTTGCTTGGCGGTGTGAATATTATCAAGAACTTGCAGATGAACAAGGTTTCCACAATTGTAAAGGAAATCGGCTATCAACCGGTTCTTGCTTTCGGAAACAGCCTTACAGATGCTAGCATGGTGAACTACACCATTCACAACAACGAATACAAGTCGCTTGGCTTTATGCTCTGTTGCGACGACATTGAGCGTGAGTACGGCAATATAACCAAAGCCGACAAGATGCGATCGGACTGTGCTGCAAACGGATGGATCCCCATCTCCATGAAGAATGACTGGAAGACCATTTATGGCGTCGGCATCGAAAAAAAATGAAAAATCCCTGATACTGTGATATAATTTCAAAGAACTTCGAAAAAATATCATTTGTAAGGAGAAAATTCTTTTCATGGAAGAATCAATAAAAATCCGCGGATTTCATTCCATGCGGACAAGGATTTCCGTCCTCATTATTCTGGCTGCACTCATTCTTACAGTGGCAATTTCATTTGTTGCCCTCAGTCTTTTTACCCGGCACACGCGGGAAAGCCATCTGGATATTGCAAAAGGGGTTGCGGTTATTGCCCAAAAGATAATTGACGCTGATTCTGTTGAGCGTTATAAAGCAGAAGGACGGACTGCATCAGGATACGAGGAAACTTTAAGCCGGTTAAATAATCTTCAAAAAAATGTTCCGGATATTGAATATCTTTATGTGTACCAAATTCGGGAAGACGGCTGCCATGTAATTTTTGACACTGATGAAGAAAGCGGTGATTATGCCGTTGATGCGCTGATTGAATTTGATCCGACTTTTTTGCCTTATGTTCCTGATTTGCTTGAGGGAAAACAAATTCCGGCGCTTGAGTCAAATGATTCTTACGGATGGCTTTTGACGCACTATCATCCGATTTTTGACTCAAACGGAAAATGCGTCTGCTATGTTGGCGTTGATATTTCCATGGTGCTTCTTCGAACATACAGACTGAAATTTCTTTTTAGGACAATCATTCTTTCGCTTGTTGCGGTCATTTTGATTGTGGGACTGGGACTTTGGATTTCGACAAAATTTCTTGTTAATCCGATAAACGGTATTTCACGCCATGCAATTGATTTTATGGGAAAAAACGGAAATGTTGACGGCATGAATGCCTGTGTTTCTGCAATAAAAAATCTCGACATCCGCACTGGCGATGAAGTTGAAAATTTGTATGCCTCCTTTTTGAAAATGACAGAAAATACAGTTCAAAATATTATTGACATAAACAAGATGCAGGAAGATCGCATTCAGATAATGCAGAAATATAACGAGGAACTTGAAAAAAAAGTTGAAGAGCGGACTTATGAGCTGAAGCTGGAAAAAGAAAAGTCAGAAAATCTGCTTTTAAATATTTTGCCAAAAGAAGTTTCTGTCGAGCTTACAGAGCATCCGGGAAAAACGATTGCCCAGGATTTTCCGAATGTTACGGTTCTTTTTACTGATATAGTCGGATTTACAAAAATCAGCGGGGATATGACGGCTGATGAAGTTGTAAACATGCTCAATAAAATGGTTTCGCTTTTTGACGAAAGGGCCAGACACGAAGGAATTGAAAAAATCAAAACGATTGGGGATGCATACATGGCAGCCGCTGGACTTACAAAAGATTATGACAACGGCGGGGCTGTAAAAATGATTGATTTTGCACGGGGGCTTTTAGATGATATAAATTCATTTAATAAGAATTCTGCTGTAAAAATCCAGATACGGCTGGGAATAAATACCGGAAATCTTGTTGCTGGAGTAATTGGCAAGACAAAATTCATTTACGATATTTGGGGCGACACAGTAAATGTTGCAAGCCGCATGGAAAGCACTGGCGAACCGATGAAAATCCATGTGAGCGAAGAAACTTATGAGCAGACAAAAGAAAAATTCGCTTATGGAAATTCCATTGACATTGAAGTAAAAGGCAAGGGGCTTATGAAAACATATTTTTTGTAAAGGCTGCCGGATTTAAAAATGATATTTAAATTCAAAAGACGATATTGCAGGCGGCGATTGAGCCCGCCGCCATCGCAAGCCGCGGATTCCCGTCGTTCCGCACGAACGAGCCGATGAATGTGGGCGCGATGAAAATCGGGAAGAAGCGGATAATTCACTTCGCATATTCCATCACTTTCGGAAGGATTTCCTCAGACGCGCCGAAAAAAATGAACACGGCATCGTGGAACAAGGCGAACAGCACCCACAAAAGATATGCAAGCACAATCATGAGGAGGACGGAAGCCGTGAAGAAAGCGTTTGCCGCTTCCTCGTCGCCGCGCCGAGCGTTCCCTCGGATAGCCCGTCCCGAACGTAGTGAGGGATGCGCCCATAAAAAGAGGAAAATCATGACCGAGAAAAAAGAAGATTTAAGAATTGCACAAACCAAGGAATCAATTAAAAAGGCTTTTAAGGAACTGGTCTGCGAACTGCCTTATGAGAAGGTGACGGTCAAGGCCATTGCGGACAGGGCCGGAATTAACCGCAACACTTTCTATCTGCATTATGAAACTACGGATGATGTTTTGAAGGAGATTCAAAGCA
>JAEEGL014022377.1_pt1 | contig 11499 bp, 9 predicted proteins | sample 9134231 | NCBI WGS metagenome assembly JAEEGL01 (sample SAMN16246548, study PRJNA631951) | gut metagenome | biome: gut microbiome; feature: rumen; material: fiber-attached | host: Bos | place: Iran: Karaj | collected 2018-10
GGTCAGTCACAACTGCGTCATTAGCGAAGATGAACTGGGATGCATCGAATACGAAAGCATAGCCGCCATCTTTAGCGAGCTTCTCTACGGCCTTCATGGCTTTCTCCTGGATAGGAGCCATAAGCTCGTTCTGCTTTGCAGAGAGTTCCTGCTGAACTGACTGCTGGAACTCCTGAAGACGAGTCTGGATATCATTAAGCTCTTTCTCTTTGCTCTGCTTGATAGCAGCGGTCCAAGTGTCAGACTTCTGCTGATACTGCTGAAGCTTGCTCTGGAATTCTTCATACATTCCCTGGAAAGTCTCTTCGGCTTCTTTCTGCGTAGCGTCGATAGTAGCCCTCGCCTGGTCAGACTCCGGCATGAGCATGACAAGTTCGTTGAAGTTTACGTGAGCAAACTTGAGATCCTGCGCAGAGGCAGAGAGAGTAAGAATTGCCGCAGCGGCAATCAGAATAATCTTTTTCATATTTTACGATTTTACTTGTTTTCTTTTTGTTACAAAAGGTACTCCTCTCAAAGATTGTACCATTCTAGAATTCCTGTCCGATAATGAAGTGTACCTGGCTGCCTCCGTTGACCGGATCATCGAAACCGTAAGCCCAGTCAATACCGAGCAGACCGATCATGGAGAGGAATATCCTGGCACCCACGCCGGCAGACCTCTTTATCTGGAACGGATTGAAGTTCTTGATGTCAGACCAGCAGTTACCACCCTCGACGAACGCAAGCACGAAGGCCTGTGACTGTGGCTGGAGAATGATAGGATAACGAAGCTCGACAGTGAACTTGTCATATACGTTACCGGCGTAAGACATGCTGTTGGAGTTGTACTTCGAGTAAGTCATCGGGGTAAGAGAATAGTTCTCGTAACCACGGAGAGAAATCACGTCAGTACCATAGTTGCTATACCCGGACATACCGTCACCGCCGACGAGGAAGCCCTCGAACGGAGAGTAGCCCCAGTTACGGTTGTAGAATCCGAGGTATCCGAATTGGACTCTAGTCCTGAGGACAAGGTCCTTGAACAGTTTCTTGTAAACGTCAGCCTTGAACGACCACTTGTGATACTCGATCCATTTGTACCTGTCCCTTGCAGACCAGTTGTCATAATTGATGTCCTTCCAGCTGGAAACCTTGGTAGGATTGCCGTTTGCGTCAAGTACTCCCTTGTCTTTCCTCCTGAGGAGGGAGAACGGAGGCGTGAGCTGTACCGAGAAGGAGATGTCAGAACCCGAACGAGGGTAGATCTGCTGGTCGGTTGAAGTACGTGAAAGACCGAGGGTATAGCTGATATTGTGGGCTACGCCATCATCGAAGATGAAATAGTTGGAATACCAGTTGTTGAGCTTATATGTCTGCCAGCTGAGCTGGTTGTAAAGCACGAAGTAGTTGTCAGGCCATTTCAGACGGTTTCCAAGTCCTGCGGAGAATCCGTAGACCTCCATCTGGCGGTCATGGCTGAGGATGTTCCATGCAAGATATGAGTTCGTCTGCCTTGTATAGTAAAGCGAAAGGTTGAGAGACGTAGGTTTCTTTCCGAAGAGCCATGGCTCGCTGAAGCCTGCGGAGATTGCCGTGTAGTATGTACCGCTGGTCTGGAACCTGATCGAGAGATTCTGGGCGTCTCCAAGAGGAACCGGCCTCCATGCGCCTCCCTCAATGAGCCTTCTTGTAGAGAAGTTGTTGAAGCTGAGTCCGACGGTACCCACGAAGGTCTTGCCGCCCCATCCTCCGGAGAGTTCTACCTGTGAAGAAGGTTTCTCGGTCACATTATAGACGATGTCCACGGTGCTGCTGTTTCCGTCAGGAATGATGGAGTATCCCTTGGCAGGGTCGGCGATTGACTCAGGGTCAAACTGGCCGAGGGAAGCGATCTCTCGTATGGACCTCTCGAAGTCAGACTGGCTGAACAGATATCCAGGACGGGTGAAGACCTGACGGCGGACCACCCTTTCGTTGGTAAGGTCATTGCCATTGATGATGATGTTGTTCAGCGTGGCCTGCTTGCCTTCCACAACTCGCATCTCCACATCCACGGAGTCGCCCTCGATATTGAGCTCGACCGGCTGGACATTGAAGAACAGATATCCGTTGTCCCTGTAGAGCTTGGAAACATCGATGTCGCCCTGCTTGCCGCCTCCGAAAAGACGCTTCTGCATGGTCACCATGTCATAGACATTTCCCTTCTCGACCTGGATGATGGAGTTCAGGGCCTCGGCGGAGTAGACAGAGTTTCCTGTCCAGGTAACGTTCCTGAAATAGTAACGCTTTCCTTCGTCGATCTTGAAATCGATGCCGAGCCTGTTGGAATCCACATAGTATACCGAGTCGCTGACGATCCTGGCATCCCTGTAACCGGCCTCGTTGAAGGCAGTGATAAGGTTGCGCTTGTCGTTGGCGTATTCTTTTGCGTTGAATTTCTTGCTCTTGAGGAAGTTGTAGAACTTGTTCGACTTGGTCTTCTTCATGGACTTGGCGAGCTTGTAGTCAGAAAGGTGCTCGTTGCCGATGAAGTTGATAGTGCGGATCTTGACCTTCTTGCCCTTGTCGATGTTGAACGTGACGCGGATGGCGTTCTTGATAACGGTATCCTTGACTACGTCCACATTGACCTTGGCGTTCATGAAACCTTTCTCGTCGTAGTATCTCTTGATGATGCCGACGGACGTCTTCTCGACATACTCGGAGAACTCGCCTCCCCTTCGCAGGTTCAGACGCTCCTGAAGGTCCTTGCGTTCGCCGCTCTTGATGCCGGAGAAGCCCCAGCGGGATACCCTCGGGCGCTCTTTCAAGGCGATGGTGAGATAGACGGAGTCCTTGGAGGCTGAAAGCGAATCGGCATAGACAGCTACATCCTCAAAGTATCTCTGGAGCCACAGACGGCTGACCACTGACGAAATATCGTCGCCCGGAATGGTGACGGTCATGCCTTTCCTGAGGCCTGACACCTGTATGATCTGGTTCTCGCTATGGGTGGTATTGCCCTCAACCTTTACGCCCCCGACTACATATTTACGAGGGTTGGCATAATCTATATCCACGCCGCCCGATCTCTGCTGTGCGGAAACGGCCACTGACATGAACAAAAGGGCAGACAAACCCAATATCTTTCTGAATCTCATATTCTACAAATAATCCGCAAATATAGTTGTTTTATTTCACTTTTCCATATCGCCTGTCCCTGCCGGCATATTCGGCCAGAGCAGCCCTGAACTCATCTTTCCTGAAGTCAGGCCAGAGCACATCGGTAAAATAGAACTCCGAATAAGCCCCCTGCCAGAGGAGGTAATTGCTGAGACGCTGCTCGCCGGAAGTCCTGATGATGAGGTCCGGATCAGGCACGCCCGCAGTGACCAGGTAATCATCAAAATCTTCCAGTTTCATATTACGGACTTTCTCGAGCCCCTCCGGACTGGATACGGCTTCCTCGACGACTTTCTTGAGGGCATGCATTATGTCCCATTTGCCGCTGTAGCTGATAAAGAGAATGAAGGTCAGGGCCGTGTTGTGGCTCGTTCCTTCCATCACATTGTCAATAGCAGCGTTCAGAGTCGAGTTGAGACGCTCCCTGTTGCCGAGCACCACGAAACGGACTCCATTCTTCATGAAGACTTCGAATTCCTTTCCGATGGACTCCAGCATAAGTTTCATGAGATAGCCGACTTCCTCTTCGGAACGGCCCCAGTTTTCCTCGGAAAATGCGTAAAATGAGAGATACTTGATACCCAGGTTGACACACTCTTCAGTCACGGCACGGACGCTCTCCACGCCATTGAGATGGCCATACACTCGCTCTTTGCCTCTTTCCTGCGCCCATCGGCCGTTCCCGTCCATGATTATGGAGACGTGTGTCGGCAGTTTATTCGTTGTAAATTCCATTCTATCCATTGTTTCTCATATCCTCGCCCCAGAACAATCTGCCCGTAAGGGCCTTCACGAAATCTGACGTGGCGAGCCGAATGCGTTTAAGCGAAAACTGTGCCATGGAAATATCGACCCTCCATGACGGGTCGATGTCATAACTGCGGTTGTCCATGGTCATGCGCACCTTCTCATCCCTGCTCTGAAGAGAAATACTGATCTTGGAATGGTCAGGTATGACCAGAGGCCGCACATTCAGGTTGTGAGGACATATAGGAGCGATTATGAGGACCTTGGTATCCGGGAGGCATATCGGACCTCCGACGCTGAGCGAATATGCAGTAGAGCCGGAGCTGGTTGCAAGCAGTAGTCCGTCGGCCCAGTATGTAGGCAGGGGCTCTCCGTTGAGTGACACGTCGATGCCGAGTACGCTGGAACCGATCCTGTGGAATGAAACCTCATTCAGCGCATACGGGAGAAGGCCTATTTCCTTGCGTGCATTGACGCCCCTTATGGTGGCGTTCAGCATGGTCCTGTATTCGACCGAGAATTCACCGGTCATCAGGGCCTCCATGACGTCCTCCGGACGGTTCTCCGAGAGGAAGCCCAGCCTTCCGAAATTGACTCCGAGGATCGGGATTCCCACGTCCGCCACGGTCTGGGCGGCATTCAGAAAAGTACCGTCGCCGCCTGCGCTGAGCACAAGGTCGGTATCAGGACGGATGTCCGCCTTGGTAGCGATCTCATAGACCTCATACGAGGCTTCTTCAAGCTGGGATATAAGTTTTCCGAACTTCGGGTCCTTTCTCAGTTCGTCCTTTCTGATGTACAATCCGATTCTCATTTCTTCAATTCCTATTGTCTGCCAAAAATAACACTTTATTTGCTAATATTACATATTTATATTTATTTTTGTCTTCAATAAAACGCAACGACAATGACTAGACTGAGTGTTAACATCAACAAGATCGCAACCATCCGAAACGCCCGCGGCGGAAACATGCCGGATGTCAAGAAAGCCGCGCTGGATTGCGAGATTTTCGGAGCGGAGGGCATCACCGTCCATCCGCGTCCTGACGAAAGACACATTCGATACTCAGACGTACGCACAATCCGTCCCCTCGTAACGACTGAATTCAACATAGAAGGCAATCCCATACCTTCGTTCATAGACCTGGTATGCGAGGTCGTGCCGGACCAGGTGACCCTCGTGCCGGACGCCCACGACGCAATCACGTCCAACGCCGGCTGGGACACCATATCCAACAGGGACTTCCTCACCGAAATCTGCGGCATCTTCAAGAGCAAGGGAATACGCACGTCGATATTCATAGACCCGGATCCGAAAATGGCCGAGGGAGCCGCCCGATGCGGAGCAGACAGGGTCGAGCTCTATACTGCCGCCTATGCGGAGGAGTTCCCGCACGGGCCGGAGGCAGCCGTGGCAAGCTACTTGAAAACAGCCATCGCCGCAAGGGAATGCGGTCTCGGACTGAACGCAGGCCATGACCTCAACCTCCAGAACCTGGAATATTTCATCCGCACGATCCCGTGGACCGACGAGGTCTCGATCGGACATGCAATAATATGCGATGCCCTCTACATGGGTCTGGAGAAAACAATACAGGCTTATCTGTCAAAGATTAAGATTTTTTAGTAACTTTGCACCCACGCCATACGGCTACACATAATTGAAATATAAATCAACAATCAATAAAATGAAGAACACTCCATTAATTCTGAGCATCATCGCTCTCGTGGCAGTTGCCGCACTCTGCATCCTTCAGCTCACATCAGGCAAGGGCAAGAACGCCCCTGTAGCCGCAGGAGAAGTATCTGAAGCACAGCCTGGCGCCATCGTTTATTTCAACCTTGACAGGGTTCTCAAAGAGTACGACATGGCCAACGACCTCAGCTCCGTTGTCGAGACCAAGGTTCAGAGCATCCAGGAAGAGATCAACCGCAGGGGCAGCAAGCTCCAGAAGGATGTCAACGCATTCCAGGACAAGATCAACAAGGGAACAATCACCAGCGCTTCTGCAGCAGTACAGCAGGACAAGCTTCAGCAGCAGAACAACGCATTCCAGAGCTACGCAGCCCAGAAGCAGCAGGAAATCGCTGAGGAGCAGCAGGTTATGATGAACCAGATCGGTGACGCAATCAAGACCTACCTTGACAAACTCAACGAGGAGAAGAAATATGGCATGATTATTTCAACACAAGGCGATGTCCTCCCTGCACCTGTTGTTACAGGCGACGCTTCTCTCGACATTACCGACGAGATTATCGCAGGTCTTAACGAGGAATACGTAAAGAATAAGAACAAAGCCGAATAAGGCATGCTGAAATTATTGAAAATAACAGTCCTACTGGGCATGGCGATCTCCGTTTCAGGAGGTCTCTATGCCCAGAATTATACTCAGACTCCGGTGACCATCTCCAAAGACAAGGTCAGGATCGGAGGCAAAGTGTATTATTCCCATGTCGTTCAGGAAAGGCAGACGCTTTTCTCAATCTGCAAGGCCTACGGAGTCACGATTGACGAAGTGTGCGAAGCCAATCCGGAACTTGACCTGAGGAATAACGGGACGAAGTTGAATTCATTAATCCTTATTCCTTTCAAGGAAGTCTCCGCCACTGTCCGGGAGGAGACGGCCCAAAAGGAACAGGCCATTGAAGAGGCCATCCAGCAGGGCTACATCGTCCATACCGTGAAATGGTATGAGGACATAAAGGACATCAGCCGGAAATATGGCGTTTCCGTCGAGAGCATCATGGAGGCGAACGGCCTTACAAAGAAGAAGCTCAAGAACCGCCAGAAAATCCGCATCCCTGTCGGGACCCCATCTTCTGCTACCGTAGAGGATCCTGTCGTCAAGAAGGACTCGTCGATTACCGAGAAACCGGATTCCACCAGGACAGAAGAAGAAAGCGAAGATGATGTCATCTTTGCCAGGAACCATAATCTGAATGCAGTCCTGCTGCTGCCACTTACCGCCGGCAAGCCTGCAGGAAGCAATAACATGGACTTTTATTGCGGCGCCCTCCTTGCTGTCGAGGACCTCGCAAATTCGGGAATCAGCACGGAGTTGAGCGTCTATGACGTAAAACAGGGCAAGATTCCTGTGACCAAGGAAAGACTCGACGACGCAGACGTCGTGATAGGACCTATCTCGGCGAAAGATCTTGAGGCTACCCTGGAAATAGCAGGCAGCAAGACTCCGGTCGTATCTCCTCTCGACCAGCGCGCGGCTTCCCTTACCGAGAACCACCGCAACTTCATCCAGGTCCCTGCTACATATGCCAGCCAGTACGCTGACATGACGGACTGGATAAGGCAGGACTTCAGACGCGGGGACAAAGTGTTCGTGATATCCGAGCAGGATGCCGGTGAAACGGAAATGGGCAATGCGCTGAAGGAGCTCCTGCCCCAGTCAAAGCTCGAATTCACGGAATACTCATACAACATCCTGGCTAACCGGAACGTTGTCAGCAGGTTCACGGAAATGATGACCAAGGATGGCATAAACAGAGTCATAATCGCCTCTGAAAACGAGGCCTTCGTCAATGACGCCGTCCGCAACCTCAACCTGATGGTCCACAACAAATTCAAGGTCATCCTCTACAGCCAGTCCAAGATCAGGTCGTATGACAACATCGACGTAGCCAACTTGCACAACCTCAACCTGCATGTATCGTCGTCATATCTTATCGACTATGACGATCCTATGGTAAAGGCCTTCCTTCTCAGGTACAGGGCTCTCTACAAGACCGAGCCTACACAGTTTGCGTATCAAGGCTATGACGTCACCCGTTTCTTCCTCGCCGCTGCTGCAGAATACGGCAGAAACTGGCGCCGCAAGCTCCCTAAGATGGAACTCACAAGGCTGCTCCAGGCAAACTACAGGTTCAGGGAGACCGGAGACGGCTACACCAACCAGGGCGTAAGACGCGTAGTCTATGGTCCTGATTTCTCAATGGATATCGAAAAGTAAAAAGATCAGGCTTCTTCCAGAAGTGCCTTGGCATTCTCACGTGCCTGGGCAGTAATCTGTGCGCCGCTAAGCATCCTTGCGATCTCCTGGATGCGGTCCTCTCCGCTGATGTTGCGGATTCCGGTGACGGTGCGGCCCTCTGAAGAGCTCTTGGTCACGAGATAATGGGCATCGCCCTTGGCTGCCACCTGAGGGAGATGGGTGATGGCGAACACTTGCATGTCCTTGCCCATTTCGCATATCATCGAACCCATCTTGTCAGCGACGCTTCCGGAGACTCCGGTGTCAATCTCATCGAAGATAAGGGTAGGCATATTAGCGTATCTGGCCATCATTGCCTTCAGGCAAAGCATGATTCTGGACATCTCACCGCCGGAAGCGCACTTGGCCACATCGACAGGATTCTTGCCGGTAGACGAGAAAAGGAACTGAACGGCATCAGACCCGGATGCGCCTACTGCGACATCTGAAATCTCGACGTCAAATACCGCATTGTCCAGCTCAAGGAAATGGATGGACTTCTCTATCGCTTCCGCAAAAGGCTTCCTGGCCTTGAGCCTGCTTTCATGAAGCTTTGCGGCAGCATCCTTCAAAGCTTTCTCCCCTTCCGCAAGAGATTTCTCGAGCCCGGCTTTTTCCTCCTCCAGAGCAGTGGAATCATACAGAGCCTGGGAGAGGGCATCCTTCTCGGCTATAAGCTCAGCGACTGTACGGCAACCATGTTTCTTGAGGAGATCATACAGCAGCGACATCCTGTCTTCGACAAACTCGAGCCTTTCTCCGGACACCTCGGTAGAACCTTCGAGATCCGTGACCTCTGCAAGGATATCCTCTATTTCCAGACGGGAGGACTCCAGCCTCTTGGAAAGATCGACGGCCTTCTCCACGAACTTCCCGGCCTTTTCAAGCTGGCGCGAGGCCTCTTTCAGCATGCTGTCCACGGAGTCCCTGTCATCGCTGCCGGAGAGTATGTTCTCGGCGTTGAAGAAGTTCTCCTTCAGCTCCTCCGCATTGGCAAGGATTTTCTGCTCTTCCTCCAGTTCCTCAAGCTCACCATCCCTGAGATTGGCAGCCTCAAGCTTGTCGAAAAGAGACTGGTTGAAGTCTTTCTCGAGCGAGAGCTTGCGCAGTTTCTCCTCGACCTCCGAGAGGCGGCCGCGGAGCGAGACCACGTTTCTGTAGGTCGATGAACATGAGTCCAGAAGTCCGGCGTTGCCGGCGTAATGGTCCAATATCGAAAGCTGGTATGATTTGTCTGCGAGAAGCAGAGTTTCGTGCTGGGAGTGGATGTCTATCAGGCGTCCCGCTATTTCGGAGAGCATGCCGACAGTGACAGGCTCGTCGTTTACGAATGACCTGGAGCGTCCGCTCTTTCCGAGCACTCGGCGGATTATGAAGTTGCCCCCGTTCCAGTCCATGCCGGAAGACTCGAGGACCTCGCGGATTGCAGGATCGTCCTTGACCTGGAATTCTCCTTCGACGATGCAGTTCTCCGCATTTTCCCCAACCATGGAAGCGTCCGCCTTTGCTCCCAGGAGAAGGGAAAGGGCACCCAGGATGATGGACTTGCCTGCTCCTGTCTGCCCTGTAATAATGACGAGACCCGCCGGAAAATCAATATCCAGCGAGTCTATCAGAACATAGTTCCGGATCTGTAAAGACCGTAACATCAGATACTATTCTGCCTGGTTGTCCTCCTCTCCCTCGTGCTTTGCCATACGATAGTGGAGCTCACCTTCGAGGAATTCCTCGACAGCCACAAGGCTAGGCTTAGGCTGACGCTCGTAGAACTTTGAGATTTCGATCTGCTCGCGGTTCTCGAACATTTCCTCCATGGTGTCACGGTCGTTCTTGAAGTCTTCGAGCTTCTTGTTAAGCTCTTTCTTCTCGGCGAGCGCGATCTGGTTGGCCCTCTTGTAGAGAATGACAACGGATTCGTAGACGTTGCCTGTAGGCTCTGCGATATACTTGATGTCTCTTGTGATCGTGTTTGTAGGTACTTTCTTCTTATCCATAATTTCCAACTTAGTTAACAGGGCTTTCTTGCCCCTCCATAACTATATACCGGAGCCTTTCCCGGATTGTTTCAAAACTTTTCTTTCCTTCTCGAAATCCTTGTCCTTCATATTGTCGGTCTCGTCTTCTCCGGTATATTTTCCAAGAGCCTTCTGAGCCCTTCTGTAAAGGGCGTTCAGCTGTCTTGTATACGGAGACTCGTCGATTTCGCTGATGAAGTTGAAATAGTCATCCTCGAAAGCAAGGTATCTTTCCTTCTGCTTTGAAGGGACGCTCAGGTACGCGTATTTATATGAGGACATCGCGATGTAATAGAGGATATCCTCCCTGTAGATGTTGTCGGCATCGTCTTTCAGGATGTTCTTGAACGCAACCCTCGCAGCTTTGTAGTCCTCCATCTTGTAGTAGAGGCGGGCGCCTTCGAAAGCCTTCCTGTCCAGTCTTGCATTGAGATCGGAAAGCATGCCCATGCACTCTGCAGCCCTGTCCGTGGAAGGATAGTCATGCAGGTACTGGTTGATGGCATTGATGGCGTTGTATGTCGGGGTTGGATCCAGCTCATACCTGAGAGTACTGCGGTAGAGGCAGTCCAGCCTGAGGAACGAAGCCTCCGGAGCAAATTTGCTGAGAGGATAGTTCTCCACGAATTTGGAGAAGTTGGTCTCAGCTGTGACATAATCCTTGTACTTGTAGTTGCTGAGGCCCCAATAGTACTGGACAGAATCATCCTTTGCGGTACCGCTGGCCAATACGGCCATTGACTCGAAAAGTGAGGCAGCCTTGGAATACTTGCGGTTGTTGAAGTAATTCATCGCCGCCTTGAACTTGGCATCCACATCGTTGCTCTGAAGCAATGCATCATACTGGCTCTTGCATGAGAACAAAGTCAGGGATGCTGCAACCGCGATAATGCTGATCTTAAGATATTTCATTTTTCTACAATATTATTCTACCGAAAGCAGGAATCTCTCCGCATCGAGGGCGGCACGGCAACCGGAAGCGGCAGCGGTGACAGCCTGTCTGTAATGAGGGTCCTGGACATCGCCGGCCGCGAATACTCCCTCGACATTTGTCTTGGAGGAGCGCCCGTCAGTCACGATGTAACCGTTTTCGTCTGTCTTGATCCATTCACTGAAAAGCTCGGAGTTCGGATGGTGTCCGATGGCCAGGAAGAATCCGTCAATCTTTATATCAAAAACCGAACCATCCTTGCGCAAAAGTCTCGCACCTGTCACGCCGGTCTTGTCGCCGAGCACCTCCTGTGTGTTGCAATTCCAGAGAATCTCGATGTTCGGAGTGTTCCTGACCTTCTCCTGCATGGCCTTGGAAGCACGGAAAACGTCGCGACGCACGATCATATAGACTTTATTGCAAAGGTTTGCGAGATATGTCGCTTCTTCGCACGCAGTATCGCCTCCGCCGACGACAGCCACGTCTTTTTTCCTGTAGAAGAACCCGTCGCAGGTTGCGCATGCAGAGACTCCGAATCCGCGGAACTTCTGTTCTGACGGAAGTCCGAGATAGCAGGCGGTGGCTCCGGTAGCGATGATCACGGTTTCGGCCTCGATCTCGTTGCCCTTGTCATCCTTCATCTTGAACGGACGGGAGGAGAGGTCAACCGAATCGA
>JAEEGL015140026.1_pt1 | contig 11499 bp, 13 predicted proteins | sample 9134231 | NCBI WGS metagenome assembly JAEEGL01 (sample SAMN16246548, study PRJNA631951) | gut metagenome | biome: gut microbiome; feature: rumen; material: fiber-attached | host: Bos | place: Iran: Karaj | collected 2018-10
TAGATAAGTCAATATCTTTTTCATACAGAGCAAAAATTTTTTATTTCGGGAATTCGTCATAAAAATGGAAGTTTTTTTCGTGCTCCCTGGTGTAAGATTTTTTTATGATGATACAGGAGATACGAGAAAGGCTGAAAAATTCCATGCGGTTACGCTTCTGCGCCATATTGTTCCTTTGGGCAACGGTGTTGGGGCTGGCTGCTGTTTTGCGAGGAAATCGATTCCTTCCGGAGGATACCTGGCTGATATGTTGGAATGACAGCGGCAGCGTTCCGCGTGGAATTTATTTGCGCGTTCCCATCGGCATGCTTGCTGAGGGGGATTATGTGGTCTTCTTGCCAAACGAGTTATCCAAGAGATTTTCGGTTGCCCGTGGATGGAGCAAACCGGAAGAATTGTGGTTGAAGCAGATTGGCGCACTCCCAGGAGGAATATATTCTGTTCATTGTGTTTCACTCCAGTTTTTCGCAAATGGCCGCTATGTCGGGCAAGCGGCTCTTCGTGACAGTGAAGACCGTCCTATGCCGGAACTGCGAGGAGAATATACTGTACCGGAAGGAGAATTCCTGCCGGTCGGCAGCAATCCAAGAAGTTTTGACGGTCGATACACAGGGACAGTTCCCCTTACGCATATCCGGGCGAAAGTCATTCCCCTATTGACTGGATTTTAGTGAAAAGGATTTTGGTCATGAAGTATTACAGTTATACTTTTTGCGGTGCAAAAGAATATGATGTGAATGTATTTCCGTTATTGGATACTATTTTCATGGAAACTCTCGCTGATCCAGAGGGACATTATTTTATCGCTGTAGACGAAGCTGTTACCAATGCTTTGCACTATGGAAAGCAAGGGGCGGACGCAGAAAAGGTCGTCGTTGAAGTTCGGCTCACGGAATCGGATATCACGACAGTAGTGTTATCTGATTCGCGCCCCTTTGACGTACTTCTTTTCCGTGACAAAATGCGCCGCATAGCGGAAAACCCGCAGCTTGCGGAAATGCCTTGGGGGGAATATACCTCCTGTACGCAGCGGAGCAGAGGCTATTGGCTGATGCTTCAGGCGTGCGAGTACTTGTATTTAGATGTTTCAGGGAAACGAGTTTCGCTGGTGCAAAGAATTCCCTGTCTGTCGGACTATGTATCTCGTGACAAAATCAAGCATCTCGTTCCGCGATTTTTCGTGGAGAAAGGCGGGGTGATTGTTTGATGCTGATTCCCCATATTGTGCTGATTATGCCTGACGACGAGAAAAGGGAAGAGTTTTGCCATCGATTGGGCAACGCAGCTTATATCCATACTTCGTTGACCGGGTTGGACGGTTTGGCGTTGGTGCGGCGGCATCAGCCCGCCATTGTTATTATCGACAACGAGTTGCCGGATATGCAAGGCATGTCGGTGGCAACTATTCTCAAAGACAGTCCGAGAGAGCATTCTATTATTTATCTCGTGAATGTGCTCCATCTATCCCAAAACGTGAAAGCTGACCGATTCGCTCCAAAGCCCTATTCTGTCGAACTGGCCTGTCAAGAAGTTTACCAGGATCTGCAAACCATCCTCGATATGAACGATCGTTCAAAGGAACTGCAAGAGGCAATCGATATGCAGAATGGTATGCTGCCTTCTCCTATCGAGAACGAGTATTGCTCTGTGGACAGCATTTTTAGCCCGTACAAATTTCTCTCCGGCGATGGATTAAGCTATTGGTATGCGAATTCCGGCGATAATTCCCGATTATATGGGTTTCTTTATGATTGCGTTGGACATGATTTGTCTTCTTACGGACAAAGTATCCATTTTTATGGGATACTCAAAAAAGCGATGAATTTCTATCAGGCGGGTGTTTTTCCATCCTTGTCCGCAGCCATGGAAGATATCAACCATGATTTTTTTGAGCTGTACGAAAAATCAATGATGGGTTCTGCAGTCATGTTCTGTTTTGATTTCAAAAAGAAACTGCTTCATTTTTGCCCGGCAGCATTTCCAAAAATATTGTTTCGCATGGAAGGGGAAACGCAATATTTGCATAAAGAGTTGAAAAGTTATTTGCTTGGCTATGAGTCGGGAGCTAAGTTTCCCGAGGAAACAATGGATTGTTCCGGGGTTTCCCATATTATCTTTGCTACGGATGGCCTCCTGGATGTGATGTGCCTACCTGGAAAGCCGGAATCGGGCATAGGAGCGGCAAAATTTGACGATTGTGCCGCAATCTTCGTGGAATTGCACAAAAAGGATTGTTTACAATGATTGCGGCGAGAAATTTTTATTTTCTTTCAGAAAAGTGGGGTCAACGTGACCCTAGATAAACGTCCTATAAAACATGAGGGGGAATAATATATGCGCTTTGTTTCAATCAAGGATGATACAGCCGTGATTTCCGTACCCGGCATTTTCCGTTACCGGGGGTGCCCGCAGCTCCAAGCGGATGTTGAAACCGCTAAGCAAAACGGCTGCACAAAAGCATTGGTGGATTTTACCGGGACAACCTATATGGACAGTGCGACCGTAAAGTATCTGTGCCAGGTGCGTTCGGAATTTCATCCGGAAAATTTCAGTGCAAAAGGCGCGACGGGAAAAGTGCTGGGAATCCTGAAAGAAGCACATCTTGATGACTGGCTGACAGTTTGACGGGGGAATATCTTTATGATTGCCGTTTACATCGCTCCGGGGACGATGCAGATTTTACAGGGAACGCGAAAAGGCGACAAGCTGATTATCCGGTCGGCGCAGAATATTCGCCATGCCTATTTTGACATCCTGCAAAAAGTGGCGTCCGATGGAAAATATGATTCCGAAGATGCGCATCGTCTGTCTGGGTTGTTTTACGAAATCAAAGAGGCTGTCGATGAGCGGTTGCCGCTTCATGTCGTTCTTCCGGATTTTTTGTTCAGCAAAACAGATTGTTTGCCATACCAATCAGACGATGATATTGTGCAATATTTACGGCGTTCATCGCGAGGCGAGGAGGGCTATTATTATTCCGTGCCGTTGCTCATAGTGCCTGTTCCGACACTGCCGACATCAAAAAGAGCAACAGTATACGCCCTGTACAGGGAAATTGTGGATATTCTCGTGGCTGCTGCCGAAGAGGAGAGCACAAAAATTCTTTCCGTTGAACCCGCGAGCCTTGCATATCTGCGCGGTTCGGGGAGTTTCATCAAAGAGGAAATTTGTTTTTATTGCTTTGAGTCGTGCGCGACATTCGTGGCCTATTCATCCATCGCTGGCATTTGCAAGATGGATCTTCCGGCGCTTTCCGCCGCCGAGCTTCGTGCGCTTCCTTTGGAAAAGCAAGAAGAATCTCTCCGCGAGGAACTGCTGAATTTCGAAATGACAGCAGCAGAGACCTTTAAATTTTTCAACCAAGGGCTGCCGATTACGGTTTTTGCGGCAAAGCAATTCAGCGAGATTCCCGTTTTCGCGGATCGCTCCCCGGAGAGTATTTGCTTTCCGTCCTATATTGAAGATCCGGGGATTCTTGGCGAGAACCGTCATCGATTTTGGATGAGTGCAGCGGGGACGCTCCTTCAGGATGTGGATTTTTCCAAGGAGGCGTTTTCGGGGCTGATGGATCTTGGCGAGACGCTGCGTTCAGCCAACATCCTTCCGGAAGCGGTGCGCCAGTCCGTGCAGCAATTCCAGTATTTGGACCGGCTGGAAAAAATTTTTTCAGCGCTTGCGGCTGTTTTGTTCCTTTCTGTTCTTGCCGTTTTCGCCTGTCTCGTTTTTCTTTCGGAAGTCAGAATTCCTGAAAAGCTGGAGGCGGATTATGCGGAAGCCCAAACCAATATGGATTCGGTTCAAAAGCAAATTGCCGTTCTTGCCTTACGGGAAAAAGAGCACGAACGGCCATTGGAGGGATTGGCAAGTTGTCTCGCAACAAAGCCTGAGACGGTTTATTTTATCCAGTTCCATGCTTCCGCGCCAAAAAACGTGAAGGACCCCTGGATTCGGTTAAAGGTCACGTCTCCGGAGGCTTTGGTTTTCCAAGATTATCTTTCATCCTTATCCAAATCATCCCGGTTTTCCGAAGTCACGATTTCCGAGATTGGATCGGATTCCGCCTCCGGATATAAGACGGCGGAGATTATTTTCCGAAAGGAGACGCATCATGAATAAGGAAGCAATTCTCGATGCCTTCCGGGAGCGAAAACGACTTTTTTTCTCCGTGTCTCTTGTTGTGGTATTATCAATCGCCCTGTTTTTCTCCGGGACACGGTTGACGTTGGCTTTCTCGGAGCGGCAAAAAACTGAGGCTCGCGCACGGGAAATGGAACGGTATGTGGAAGAGTATAAAGGGCTTTTGGATAAAGCCAATGCTTCCGAACTGCATCCCGTAGCAGAGGGGGAAGTAGATCGGATACAAACGGCGATTCTGCTCCATTTCCAAAAATATAAGCTCAACTTGGAATCCCTGAAAGAAGTCCAGGATAAAAAGACGCAGCATGGTCATGTATACCAAGCCGCGATTACCGGAACGTACGAATCGACTGTGGATTGCCTTCGGACATTTTTCGTCCGGTCTGCATTGATCGGGATTCGGGAGTTGTCCATGCAAATGCGAAACGGCGAATTGCATACGACGCTGACGTACAAGATTTACACAAAATGAGGTGAATGTCATGAATCTTCCTGTGCCGGAAGGAATGGATCCGAAGCGGTTCAAGATATTGCTTTGTATTATTGGCGCGTGCGGCCTGATGACAATGAAAGGCGTTGCCGAAAGTTTCTTGGCAACAAACGATACGCCGTCTCCGCTACCCGCAAAAAGGGTTGCGTCCGAAGCCCCGCAACATCCGAATTCCCTGATGAAAGAATCAAATCCTTCCGGAAAAGAAGTTGCACCTAAACAAGTTGCGTCTGATTCCATCACGGCTTTAAACACAAATAACCCTTTCATCGATCCATCGTCTCTTCCTAAACAGTCACGTAGCGCCTCTCACGCTGCACTTCCGTCCATTCCGCAAACTGCACCGGCTCCTGTAGGCAATGTTCCTGTTCCTGCGGTTCCAAGGCAGCCCGTCCATCCTTCGGGAGGAGGAACGGGGACAAAACCACTCGGGGTGCAAGGTGTGCTGACAGGCGGGAAAAACGGCAATATGGCTATCATGTCCGACGGGACTGTGGTGACGGAAGGTGACACTTATCAAGACCAGCGTATCGCTTATATCGGCGGGGATGGAGTCACTTTCGATAATGGCCATCATCTGGACTACAAATAGAATGGGGGAAGAACTTTGATCAGTAAAAAATTATCCCGCCGTATCGGCATTGCGTTGTCTGCTATGTTGCTGATGTTGCTGGCTTCCGGCTTCTGTTTCGCGGCGACGAGTGACGGAGACCCGGAAGCGGCGCGAGTTGCGGCCAAGGCAGCGGGAAACGCGGAAGAAATTTCGGAGGACAATCCCAATGCTTTTACGGCTCGTATTCAGCGTATTCTTGATGAATACCATCGGGCTTCGGAGGCATCCAAACGCCCTGTACCGCGACGGGCTGTTTCTCCTCCCCCGGAATTGGTTTCTGCTCCGGCCGCTGAACATGTGACCGGGGAGCAAGCACCGTCCGATTCACTCAATGAAATGGAATCACCCATTCCGCAGCAGCTTCCCGACGGCCTTTATGATTTTGACTGGCAGGGTACACCAATTGCCCAGTCGTTATATGCTGTAGCAAAGATTGCCGGGAAGGATGTTGTCGTCAACGGTGAGCTAAAAGGCAATGTGTTTATTTCCCTGCATGGGAAAACTTGTGAACAAGCGATGGATTATCTTGCCCGCAGTTTCAATTTTAATTGGATGACTGATGAAAATGCAATTATTGTCAGCACTTCCGAGCTGATGCGACAATCCGCGACTTTTTCTGTGCATCATGTGGCGGATATGGAGAAGCTGACTGAGGAAATCAAGGCGTTAGGGTTTGAGTCGGAGCGGGTCTACGCGAACACGGAGTCGCGGACAATTTCTGTCACGGGGACGCCATATATGATCGAGCAAGCACGGCGCAGAATCAATGTGATTGATAAACCGGTCAGTCAGTGCCTGATTGTAGCGCAGCTCATCGAAATCAGTCATGGCAAGAATGTGAATTTAGGCTTTCAATACAGTCTTCCGACTTATTCGCATACGGGAACCACGACTGGCAAAACAACGGATGATTCTTTTCGCGGAAACTGGCTTGAAAAGCTTACGTTTTCCGCTTCCGCGACGGCGAGCAAGGAGCTGGCCAATGGCAAGGTCATATCGCGCCCGATGATTATGGTGTTGAATGGGCAGGAAGGATCGGTCAACTTTGGCGACCAGGTTCCGGTTATGACATCTACATCCACAACAGCTTCCACGGAAATTACCGTAGACTACAAAGATGTGGGAACAAAACTCGCCATTACGCCTGCCATAGATGAGTCCAGCGGTGAGATCACAATGAAAATCAAGGCGGAGGTATCCAACATTTCCAGGTGGGTGACAAGTGGACATACCACAGCGCCGCAGATTTCGACGCGGCAAGCAACAACATCTGCGCATTTACGCTCCGGGCAGTCTTTTGTTATCGGCGGTTTGATGAGCGTTTCTGAACTGGACAATTTGTCCGGTATTCCCGGTTTGATGGATTTGCCGATTCTCGGCGCTCTGTTCCGTTATCATAGCAAATCCAAAACGTATGCTGAAATATACATCATGCTGACACCCTACATCGTAACCGACGACATCGATCCATCGGCGCTCCTGCGTCGGGCTGGGGGCGGAAACTATGGCGGAAATTAAAGGAGTTTCGGGGGATAGCCATTTCATTGATTTCATCGAAGAGATGAAAGCCGCAAATCTCTTTTACAAAGAGGATCTTGCGACTGTGGAAATTGATGAGACGCTTCTTGCCGTCATTCCGGAAACATTGGCGGTTCGTTATCATATTTTGCCTGTTTCCCGTGCGGATGAGCGGCTGGTTTTGGTTACTGACACGCATCAAACTTACAAGGATCGTGCCGAAGTTGAAAAAGAGCTTGGGGAAACGATAAAGCTGATTCTGACAACGGAAGAAAATTTGCGTGCCGGGTTGCTGCGATTTTATCAAATCAAGAGCTTCAAACAATTATCCGGTCCCGGAAGAAGTTTCGTGGACACGGCGGACAGTCCGCTGCGTAGTTCCATCGTATCCATGTTGCAATCAGCTGCGCGGGGTGGTGCGTCGGATATCCATCTTTTGCCGTATTCTGGCGGTATTTATGTTCGATTCCGTATTCATGGGCATTTATATGATGTGACCGATGCATATAATTTTCCTGAGACGGCGGCATCGAATATCATCAGTCTCATCAAACAATTCGATGACTCAGGGAATATGGATCAGACGCGAACAAATATGCCGAATGAAGGCTCTTTTTCAATCCCGCTTGGAACGGACGAGATTTTCGTTCGTATGGAGACTGTGCCTATCAATGGCGGTACGGACAACATGGAGGAGGTCGCCCTGCGCTTACTGCCACAGTCGTCGGCAAAAAGCGGTGCGCGGCTTACTTTGGAGAATATCGGATATACGGAAGAGGATTTGCGCCATATCAAGCGGATGCTATACAAGAGCGCTACCGGGCTTTTTATCAATTCCGGCCCGACGGGCGCTGGAAAAACATCTTCGCTATACGCGCAGATCAATCATCTCTTGGATGCATTCCGCGAGCCTATGCACGTTGTTACGATTGATGACCCGATCGAAATTCGGGAGGAACGGTTCACGCAGGTGCAGGTTCGGATTGTGGAGGATAACGAGAAAGCGTCTCTGACAGCAGACAAAATACTTGTCTCCGCACTCCGTCTTGATCCGGACATTATCCTATACAACGAGATTCGTAACGCGACGGATGCGAGAGCTGCGCTTCGAGCTTCAACCACGGGGCATCGGGTGTTTTCCACCGTTCACGCTGCCGACTGCATTGCGACAATTTCCCGTCTCCTCGACCTCGATATTCCTCGCACCATGTTGTTGTCCGAACTGCGTATGATTATTTCCCAAAGGTTGGTCGCCCGCCTTTGCCCTTATTGTTCAAAACCACATCAGTTGACCGAAGAGGAACGTATCGTCTTCACAGGCGAAGAATTAGAAAGATTGGAACAGGGCATCGCCAGCGGCGATTACCGCCTATTAGAGCGTGGCAGTATCGAGGACGTTGCCAAATGCGAGTATTGCAACCACAGTGGTTATAAAGGACGTTTTGCCATCGCCGAATTTTTGGAGTTCAATATGGACATTCGGGATGCCCTCCTCCGACCGCCGAAGTTTTCAGAAATTCAAGAGCTGCTCCAACGGCATGGATTCCGTACGATTTGGCAAAAGGGCATGGATATTGTCGTTCGGGGCGAGATTGAGCTCTGGGAACTGATTCGCGTGCTGGGGAAGGAGTGAGGATTATGCAGCGCGACAAGGATATTGATGATTTATATCAATTTTTCACGGTGGTCGAGCAGGATCAGGCCGTGGGCATCAATATCGTCGATACCATTGAGGAATACATTGCAAGAAAAGACGAGGGTGTCCGGCAGAATGTTCGGACGGTGCTTTCTTCAACGTTGAAAGATATTCACGCTGGTAATCGGGTTTCCGATGCTTTTTCACGTCAGCCGTCTTTTTTCCCGAAGTGGATTGTGGAAATGCTCAGGGTTAATGAATCGACGGGGCAAGCGCAGGAAATCTACGGCAATATCCTGGAAACCTTGGAGCACGAGCAGGATCTCCGGCGCAATGTCGGGGAGGAATTTTTCTCTGTTGCCGTCGTGGTATTGGCCTTAGTTGTTGGCTTTCTTGCCGCGTTTTTCATTGTCATTCCGTCCATATCGGCGATGTTTTCAGACCTCAAAATCGATCCGCCGTGGGTTACACGGGCCTTTATCACGATCAGCCAGTGGATGGTGGATTTTTGGTGGTTGGAGCTGCTCTTGGTTGGTGCCATAATTGCTGGATTGTTTTATCTTCGGGCCAAGCATCCGATTCGCTTTGCGTATGGCATTTTGCATGTTCCCTTATACGGCGAGATTCTTTATACGGAGCTTCAGCTACGTTTCGCACAAATACTTTCCGTTTGTACAGCGGGAGGTATTAAGGTCGAAAGTGCGCTTGATCTGACGTCAATGGCATCGGATAACATCCTCATGCAAGAAACCATTCGTCATGCGCTCCAAGAGATGGAACGGTCGGGAACAAAACTTGTTGAGGCTCTAGAGAGGGCGAATGTTTATCATGTTTTGGATGTGTCGTTCTACCGTATGCTGAATGTTGGAACAAAGGGGAACATGGCTGGTGTCATGGAGAAGCGGGCTTCGTTCTACCGAAAGGAATTGGTTTCAAAATCAAAAACTTTCGGAACGAAGCTGTCCAGCACGGTTATCGTGCCAGGATTCATTATTCTCATCCTGATTGCAGTCGCCTCGGCTTATCCGTTGCTTACGCTTATGACAGGAATCACGAAAGGCGGGGTGGGGCTGTGAGGACAAAATTTTGCGGTGCCTTCTTTTTGTCGGATTTGGTCATATATTTTTTGGCCGCTATTTTTCTTACGGCGATTGCATGGCCCGGTATCAGGGCGTATTTGGATGCGAGCAAAAATGACAAAGCGCAAGCGGATACGGCCATGCTTTGCGGCCGGATCAGCCAGTACAGATTTGAAATCGGATCGTATCCTGCGAATTTGTCAGCACTCGAAAATTCGGTGGGGCAATATGGCCCGTGGGTGCACGATTTGCCGGAAGACCCGTGGTCGAACGGCAATGCATACCAATATTTGCAGAATGCCAATGGTTGCGTTGTTTTCAGCGTCGGACGAAACGGCGCCGCGAACAGTACCGTCGCCAACGGAATTGGCGGAGATGATGTAGGATATTTTATCAGATGAAAGGGGAATTGGATGATGGAAACGGTAACGAAAGGTGAGCACTGGGGAATTCGGGAGTACAAGGCAGGAGGGGCATTGTTTACGACGGAAACAGTTTACTATTTCCTCGCATTCATCTTCATTCTTGCCGCTGCGTTTTTCAATTGGCCGACCTTCGGGAATTTTGTTCGTGCTGGTGCGGAACGTATTGAAATGTCCGGTATGAGTTCTGCCGCAGCTCTTTATGCCGGTTTCCGATCGGATAACTCCAATCCAACTTCGGTGCAGGATTTGCTGGATGGCGTTGCTGCGGCGGATGCCATTGACAATATGACGCATGATGGTCTGATGTCCAATTGGTTCGGTCGATGGTCTAGCGGAAATTATACCGATATGTGGGGGACAGCTTTTCAGTTCACGGAAGATGCGGATGGGTCAAATAGACGGATTGTGTCCGCTGGCGCGGATAAAACTTTTGGCACGGACGATGATATAACTGTCGGATATTGAGCGGGGAATGGCTGGAGCGGCCAGGTAATGCGATTGGTGCAAGGTGATCATGATGAGGAATAAATATAAAGGGGTTACACTGTCCGCGACGGCCATCGCTATTATCGCATGGATGTTTCTCGGATATATTTCGTTCATCGTAATGGCCAGCCCGTTTTCGATACTGGCTTCTGCGAGAACGGCACGACAGGCAGAGCAATATGCCGAATTTGTGGCAAGCTCTCTCAAACTTGTTGATTATAGTGAACTTAGCACAGCGTCTCACGCTCGTCAGTCCCTGACTGGTGAAATAGCAGGCGCTGTCGGGTGGGAAAGCAGAGTAGAAATAGGCGCAGAGCAACGGATTGGATCAAATCCAGATAATTTACAAAGAATTGCTACCATTGACATTTTTCAGACGGGTGATACATTATCCAGATACACTTTACAAGTACCACTATCCTCGGCAGGTGGCAGTTCTAATAAAGGACTTGGTTTTCCAGATTATGAAAACGGAATATATCTTCCTTACCCCAAAGGTTATGTCGAACAAAGTTATATAATGCCTGATAATGGCTGGTTTTCATATACAATGTATGGAGCTGGAGCAAGCACAGCTGCTTATATTAAAATAAATGATAAATACGTATATAGAAATGTATGGGGAGACAGCGATGCTGGCGGTTCATGGTTTGGTATGATACCAGTTCAAAAAAACGATGTAGTATCTGTTTTTAGTTTATGCTACGGTACAGATTTTTCTACTGCAATTTGTACTCATTTTTATTTTTACCCAATCAAAAAATAACCGCCTACCTCGGCAGGTAGCTGTGGAACCGGCGAAGCCATCGGTTCCATCGTTGCGCGGCCTTCGGATCGCTTTACGAATACTTCAGAAGCCGAGAAATACCTGTACTGCGATGGCAGTACCTTTTCCGCTTCCGAGTATCCGAAACTGTATCAGGTTCTCGGAACAACAACGCTCCCGGATCTTCGGGAGCGATTTTTGGAAGGGCTGGATTCCGCAGGAACTTATAAGGAAGCAGCGCTTCCAAATATTAAAGGGTCTATTGCACCTAATCCTAAAGAAAAGGAATCTTTATTCCAACCAGAAAATGATCCTTTAATTATAGAAGGAGCGTTAGATATCGAATATA
>JAEEGL016113047.1_pt1 | contig 11499 bp, 11 predicted proteins | sample 9134231 | NCBI WGS metagenome assembly JAEEGL01 (sample SAMN16246548, study PRJNA631951) | gut metagenome | biome: gut microbiome; feature: rumen; material: fiber-attached | host: Bos | place: Iran: Karaj | collected 2018-10
AGGAAACTATATCGTAACATTGATGAAAAATAGAATGGATTTTTTAACTTGTGAAATTTCTGATATATCAAGATTTAATCCTTTATTTGAGAGACAAACCGTTTTTTCAGAGGATAGAGATGAATTCTTTGACGAGTATACTAATGATAAACTTGGCACGATAACTAAACAGACTAATCCTGTAAAAAAATACAAAAAAACAGTAAAGCTTCGTATCTTTGACATGCTTCCTATATTTGTTAGAAGATTTTACGTAAATAGCAAAGAATAAGAAGTCATTTCACCTACAAAATATTATGGGAGTACAAAGTAAAACAGTAATATCATCAATGTTATGGAATCTTTTAGAGCGGTTTGGTACGCAAATCGTTTCTTTTGTTATTTCTATATTATTAGCTCGCATCCTATCACCAAGCGAGTATGGTGTTATTGCAATTATTATAATATTTATTAATCTTGCGAATGTAATATTAGATGGCGGATTAAACACAGCTCTAATTCAAAAGAAAGACGCTGATCAAAAAGATTTCTCAACTATTTTCTGGTTTTGTTTAGCGGCATCAATTCTTCTCTATGCTATGTTATTTCTTACGGCACCCTTAATTGCGAGTTTTTATAACAACGACATCCTGCTACCAGTAACTCGCGTTCTTGGACTTGTGCTATTTGTTTTTTCAGCTAATTCAATACAAAGAGCTTATGTTTCTAGGCACATGTTGTTCAAAAAGCTTTTTTGGATTAACGCCGTTGCTGTAACAATCTCAGGATTGATAGGTATTGTTATGGCTAATCAAGGTCTGGGGGTGTGGGCCTTAGTGGGTCAAGTTATGTCTAACCCTATCGTTTGTTGTCTCATGATGTTTTGCGTTGTTAAGTGGAGACCAACTTTAGATTTTTCTGTAGAACGATTCAAAGTGCTCTTTGACTTCGGCTGGAAAATTTTCATGACTAATTTTATTGTTGCTTTATATGGAGACATTCGCGGTCTTGTAATAGGCAAACTATATCAGCCTTCAGTTCTTGCCTTTTTTGATAGAGGTAAAGCATTACCAAGTCTCTTGATGAACAATGTAATGACTTCAATTAATACTGTGCTACTGCCTGCATTTGCTAACGAACAAGACAATATTGAGAGGGTAAAACAAATGATGCGACGCTCTGTGCAGGTAAGCTATCTTTTTGTTGCTCCATTATTAGTGTTTTTCTTTTTAACAGCAAAGGATGTGGTTGTAATATTACTGACAGAGAAATGGCTACCTATAGTACCTTTTATTCGTATATTTTGTATAGCGTTTTTTTTAATGCCAATTCAAAATATAAATGCAATAGTTATACAATCGTTGGGTTATAGCAATATAACTCTGAGGTTGGAGATTGTCAAGAAAATTATTGAAGCAGTCATATTGGTAGTTAGCTTTTTGATAGATGTTTATGCTGTTGCATGGGGTATTGTCGTTTATAATGCTGTTTGCATTGTTATTAATTTATATCCCAATCAAAAACTTATTGGATATGGTCCTTATGCACAAATAAAAGATATATTCCCAACTATGTGTGCATCTTTCGTTATGGGAGGTGGAATATATGCTTGCGCTTCACTACAATTAAACAGTTGTATGATGCTTTCTCTACAGGTGATTGTAGGTACAATAATATATTATGTATTATGTCGACTTCTGCATCTTGAGAGCTTTTATTATGTTAAAGAGTATGTCTCTCAAATTGCGAAAGCCGCGAATCATAATTTTTTATAACAATGTGTTTTTTAATAATGCAGTATGATGAAAATAGCTTTTTGTAACCGTCCTGGATATGACAACCCATTGGGTGGAGATGCTATCCAAATGTTGAAAACAAAGGATAATCTGGAACGCCTATTCAATGTAGAGATAGAAATTGTCACAGATCCAGTTAATCTTTCAAAAGATTTTGATTTAGTTCATATATTCAATTATGCAACATATACTATAACTGAGAAATTCTTCGAGAAAGCAAATGCCCTCCAGATACCAATTGCCTCTTCTCCAATTTATTGGGATTATTCGTATAATGCATCAATTCTTTTCCGAAAGTTCTTTGGATACCCCTCTCATATTAGTGAGCGCAGAATTCTTTTAGAACGAAAGCTAGCGGGTTTATATTATACTTTAATGAATAAAAGTATAATATCGCCTCTATTTAGGAGTAAGGTGAGCACTTTTATAAAATTGTCAAGTGCGGTTTTGCCAAATTCAAAAGAAGAAGGGGACTTGTTGTTTGAATTTGCAGGTATAAAAGATGTGAAGGAAAAGGCAAAAGTCTCAGTTGTTTATAATGCAGTTGATAATGAAAGCCTTTATTGTGAACTTTCAGAAGATGATTTTTGTAAGAAACATGGAATCCCCAAGAACTACGTTCTAACGGTAGGACGTGTCGAATATGTAAAAAATCAGCTTAATCTGATATATGCATTAAGAAATCATCCTGAAATTCCAATTGTAATTGTAGGTCATAATACTGATAGAAAGTATTTAGAAAAGTTGCACGAGCTGGCTAATAGAAGAGGGAATACTTATTTCTTAAGTGCAGTTCCACATAAAGATATTAAAGGTTTTTATAGATATGCAAAATGTCATGTTTTACTTTCTTTAAGAGAATCACCAGGATTGGTGTCATTAGAGGCGCAACAGCAAGGGTGTCCTATTGTGGTGGCCACTAAAGAATTTGCACCAACTAAAACATATTTCCATAATTGTAATTATGTGGTCAATCCTTTAAGAATTAATGAGGTAGAAAAAGTTATTTTAAAAGCTTTCGAATCTCAACGTGATGAGAACCATTTTAAAAACAATTTCACATGGGACGTTGCTGCAGAACAAACCTATAGTGCCTACAAAAGAATTCTTGAAGAGCTTTAAGTTGGATTTATCTTTATTATTGATTAAACTTAATAATGAGAAGGGTATTAATTGATTGTAGAAATCTGGCCTATCCGGGATCAGGTCTATGTGCTTATTGTGAAGGCGTAATTGCAGAGCTGTCTGCATACGAAAAAGATTTCAATTTTGTTTTTTTAGTGGAGAATGCTGAGTCTATAAACAGGCTCCATTTACCATTCAAGTATACAATTATGAAATCTTATTTCAAGAAATCCAATACTCTTTTAAGAGATCTTGATGAGCAAATACTTATACCATTAAGGCTTTTATTTAAGAAAATCGACGTTTTTCATGGGTTTGATTTTTATGTACCATCTTTACCAACAAAGTATAAAAAAGTTTCCACGATTCATGATTGCGCAGCTTTTAGAGATTTGGTAAAAGGTTCTTTCAGAACGAAGTATAGGTGTATGTTGCAACGAATGGCCGTGAAAGCTGCAGATAAAATAGTCACGATTTCACATTTCTCAAAGAAGGAAATTGTGGAGATTCATAAAATATCGGAGGCGAAAATTGTTGTTACATACAATGGAATAAAGGAGATATATTATGAGCCTGTTGATGATAAAACAAAAGAGGTGACATTAAATAAAATTTCATCTTTGGGTAAATACGTGTTATATTATGGGGGGTATAGAAAAAACAAAAATGTCGGCGTTTTGATAGATGCCTTCAGGAAGACAATAGGATATTCTTTAATACTGACAGGTTCTAAAAAAGCTATTGATGCACTCTTGAAAGAAAAGGGTATTAAAGATAGTAGATTCGTAAACTGGGGTTTCGCTTCTGATGAGGAAATCAAATGTTTGCTGGACAATTGTGCCGCTTTCGTATTTCCAAGTGCTTACGAGGGTTTTGGTTTACCTGTAGCGGAAGCGCTGAGTCGAGGTGCGAGGGTGTTTTGTAATGATATTGATGTTTTGAGAGAAGTTGGGCAAGAAGATGTCGATTATTTTAGCGATGAAGCAAGTCTGGCAGCACTTATTCAAAATATCAATGAAGAAGTGCCTTCAAAAAAAACAAAGAGGATTTTTAGATATAATGAGGCGGTAGAACAAATAACTAATATATATAAAACGATATGAATGGCGTAGGAGTCATACTTATAAATTGGAATGGCGGACAACTGACAAAGGATTGCATTGATTCTTTGCGTAGTGGTAGTGTTGTACCAGACTATATAGTTGTTGTAGATAATGATTCGAAGGACGATTCAATAGAGTTGCTAACGAAAAATTATGGCAATATCATTCACATAATTAAAAATAGCGAGAATAAAGGATTTGCAGGAGCAAATAATCAAGGTATAAAGTATTTAATAGAGAAAGAAGTTGAGTATATATGGCTATTGAACAATGATACTATAGTTGACGTGGACTGTTTGAGTGAACTATTAAAAGTTTATCAAAATAAAAAATATGATCATATAGGTGCTGTGAGTGCCAAGACCTTCTATGAGAGTAAAAGGAATAGCATATGGTATGCAGGTGCTGTTAGAAACCCATACAGCTTTGCTATAAAACATCTGACGAATGATATAAACGAGAATCTTGAAACATCATTCATTTCCGGATGTTGTATATTTACCAAGTCGGGGATATTTGAACAGTTTGGCGGATTGCAGAAAGAGTTTATTGCTTATTCTGAAGATGATGAATGGTCATTAAGACTCGAACGAAGAGGATATAGCTTCTTATGTGTAAGTAAGGCAATCCTTTATCATAAAGTGTCTGCAAGTTTGGAAAAAAATACAGGTACTTATAACAGGATTTCAGATAGGGCTCTCTTCCTGATGAACAGAAATCATCTCTGGGTAATTCGAAGGTACGCCCCCCATAAATTTTTGTCGATAATGGTAATGATCGCTATCTGTTTAAGAAATATGTTATTCTCTTTTGGAGAATTAAAGCGCTCAATTGTATATTTGAAAGGCTTATATCATGGTATATTTGATGACATTTCATTTATTCTTAAAAACTAAGTCAATATAACTTTTTCGGATTAATATGGTTATATATCAATATAAAACAACGCCAAAGATAATACTGCTATTTCTTGTCATAGCAGTGATAGGTGCTTTTTTCCCTATTTATGGATTCTCTTTGGGCGGTTTCAAGCTAACTTTGTTCCGACTTGGGGTTTTCCCGTTGTTTTTGACGCAGATTTCTACAATATTTAAATATAATAAGAATTTAATTCTCCTTATTCTTCTCTTTCTTTTTCTTAGATGTCTTACATTATTGTGGACAGAAGATTTCCAAAATGGAGTTTCACAAGTATTTTGGTTTTTTGAGGGAACTTGTTTCTTGTTATCTGTCAATTCGTTAGCTAATAAGTATTATGATTTTGATAGCCAATTTGTTAAGGGGATATTTATAGTCGGAACTATTTCAATATTGTTTATTTTTTTACAAGCAATACTTTATTTTGGCTTTGGCTATAAACTATATGTTCCTTTTTCTCAAAATATACAAGAAATAGCTAAAAATCCGTTTCTATGGAATTACCCTTTATATGGTTCAGGTAGAATAATAGGCCCTTTCTATGAACCAAATATGGCAGGATCTATGTGCTGTTATTTTTTTGCAATGCTGATACCTTTTGTAAATTCAAAAGAAGTCAAATTTAAAAATGTACTTATTTTAGGCATGGTGGTGGTGATAATAGCATCAATATTTACAGGATCCAGGCAGAGTTTAGTTAGCATTGTAATTAGTATAATTTTATGTTTTACATTGTTTTCCAACAGAAAGTTTAATAATATTTTACGTGTTGTATTTGTTATTGGAATATTGGCTTTTGTTGTCAGTGCAAATGTAAGTGACAATTTTGTGGCTTCCTTGGAAGAATCAGATAACGTGTTTAGTCGTATTGAAGAAAGTTCAGATGTTTCTGGCGGTAGAATTGCTTATATACAACATATTTGGAGGGATTATGGAATGAATAATTTCTTTCTTGGTGTTGGTGAAGGTACTACGCATGGAGGTGGGCATAATGTATTTCTAGCAGTATTTTTGGAAAATGGCATTTTTGCATTTGTTGTTTTTTTATTGATGTTGATTTCCTTCCTACGTAGGTCTTATCGAAGTTTTCGACATTACTCGAAAACTATTAATTTATCCGCATTTTTAATTGTAATATCGTGGATTTTCCTAATGCTTGTAAACTGGGCACAGTTGAATCAATCTCTATCTTTTATATATATCGGTGTGGTATTTTTGTCATTAAGCAAATTCACGCGTATAATTCATTGATGACATATTAATTAATAGAATTAGAATGAAACAGAAAAGGATCCTATTTTATTCGAGTGTCAGGGATAAGGAATTGTTTTATATACAGCGATTTTATCAAGTAGATATTTCTATCTTGGAAGATTTGGGATACGATGTGTTGTTGTCGAACCAGATAGTAGATGCATGGAAGTTCTGGAAGTATGATTTTGTTTTTGCTTATTTCTATCGTTATGCATTCTTTCTATCGTTAATAGCTAAATTGTTTGGTAAGAATATATATTTCACTGGCGGTATAGATGCTCTTGACAAGAATCTGGTCACAGAACGTAATTATTCTATTCAAAAATGGTTCTTTAAGCTCTGTTATTGGTTTTCGAAGAGTTGTATTATTGTGTCAAAAACAGATGATGCTAATGTCCGAGAAATATGCGATGGTAAGAAATTATCATATTCCGAACATACAATAGACACGAATCCCTTTATATGTAGTGTTGAAAATAAAGAAAATATTTTCGTAACGATAGGCTGGCAGGCAACTGTAGGGAATGTGACCCGTAAAGGTATGGATACCGCCATACGATTGTTCGCAAAACTACAAAAGTTGCCTGAATACACAAATTCTGTACTATATGTTATCGGGAAAAATGGCGAAGGAACAAAATATCTTAAAAGTATTGTAGAAGAGTTGGAAATTGAAGATGCAGTACAGTTTACAGGCAGTGTGGAGGAAGAAGAAAAGGTTGAATATCTTAAGAGGGCTAAGCATTATTTTCAATTGTCAAAATATGAGGGCTTTGGCGTTGCTGCTCTTGAGGCACTTTGCGCAAAGTGTATCGTCATCCATTCCGGTAAAGGTGGGTTGAATAACCCTATCTATGAGAATGGAATTTGCATAGATATTGAGAAGTCCATTGATGTGATGTTTGAAGAACTGAAGGTGAAACTGGCATCTTTTGAAGCAGAAAAACTTGAAAAGGGTTGTCGCGAAGTTTGCGATCGATATGATAACGAGAGAAGAAAAGAGGATTTCAAGAAAATTATTACGGAATAATACAATGTATAAGAATTTTTTTAAACGATTCTTGGATTTTTGGATTGCACTGATTGCGCTGATTTGTATTAGCCCGATATTGCTGGCAGTGGCTATATGGCTGCACTTCGCCAATAAACGAGCAGGTGCTTTCTTTTTCCAAGAACGTCCAGGCAAGGATGCAAAGATATTCAAGGTGATAAAGTTCAAGACAATGACAGATGAGAAGGATGCGGATGGTAAACTTTTGCCAGATGCCCAGCGATTGACAAAGGTTGGCAAGTTTATTCGTAGTACTTCAATTGATGAGCTGCCGCAGTTAATAAACGTATTGAAGGGTGATATGGCTCTGATTGGACCAAGACCTCTGCGTGTTCATTATCTTCCTCTTTATTCACCGGAACAGGCACGAAGACATGAAGTGCGGCCAGGTATTAGCGGATGGGCACAATGTCATGGTCGAAATGCTATTAGTTGGACAGAGAAATTTAAGCTGGATGTGTGGTACGTAGATCATGTATCGCTGATTACTGATTTGAAGATTATTTTTATTACTATAAAAAATGTGCTGATGCGTAAAGATGTGAATAACGCAACGGCGGCAACAATGTTCCCATTTGATGGTACAAACTAAAAATACACAACAATGAAAAGTATTATTATTGGAGCCGGAACTTATGGTGAGGTTTATTTGGCTTATTTGTTGGAAGCTGGTGTTGAAATTGTAGGATTCCTTGATGACGATCCTCAATATTCTGGAAAAGATGTACGAGGCATTCCTGTGTTAGGGCCTATATCAATGCTAGATACAATGAAAGAAAGCCATAACGTAGAGGCTGTGTATTGTCCGCTGGGCAATAATAAACTGCGAGTAAAGTTCCTAACTTATGCTCGTGAACTTGGTTATGAAACACCCAACTACGTCCATCCGAGTGTAATAATCTCGCCTAACGTCACCATTGGCAAGGGTGTATACATATTACTTGGTACTACCATTATGCCACATACCGTCATCAAGGATTTCGTGATGATAAGTATGGGCGTGCATTTGGCACATCATGCTGTTTTGGAAGAGGGCGTATTCTTATCTACTGGCTGCAATTTTGGTGCATCAATACATGCTCATAAGTACGCTTATTGTGGTATCAGTTCTACTATTATGACTGGATTGCATGAACTTGGTGAAGATTGCTTGATTGGGGCAGGAGCCGTGGTTATTCGTGACGTGCCAGATAAGGCGGTGATGGCTGGTGTGCCAGCAAAGGTGCTGAAGATGAAAGAATATAATTCATAATATAAGCAATTTAGCTGTGTTTTTTACAATGAATGTTATTTTCCTTACGATGTCCCGTTTAACGGACATTTCGCAGCGTCATATTTATACTGACTTGTTGCGCAAGTTCAGAAACGAAGGGCACTCAGTATATATTGTTTCACCCAATGAGCGGTCTTTTGGACGCCCGACAGAACTGGTAGAAAAAGATGGTGTCCAAATTCTTGGCGTTAAGACGCTAAATCTACAGAAGACAAGTGTCATAGAAAAGGGAATAGGGCAAGTTTTTGTTGAAATTCAATATAAAAATGCTATCAAGCAGTATTTAAAGGATGTGTCATTTGACTTGATACTTTATTCTACACCACCTATTACTTTTCCCAAAGTCATAAAATTCTTGAAGAAACGTAATCCGAATGCAAATACGTATCTATTGCTTAAGGATATCTTTCCGCAGAATGCTGTTGATATGGGAATGATGCGTAAGGAAGGCGCAAAGGGCATCCTGTATAAGTATTTTAGACAAAAAGAAAAGACTCTGTATAGATTGTCTGACTACATAGGTTGTATGTCACCAGCTAATGTTGAATATGTGATAAAGCATAATCCAGAAGTGTCAGCTGAAAAGGTAGAGGTGTCCCCGAACTCTATAGAGTTAATAAACAAGCAGATGGAGGACGGACAAGAGAAAGCAGAGAGATATTATATCAGAAAGAAATATAATTTACCAACGGACGTACCTATTTTTATATATGGTGGAAATTTAGGGAAACCACAGGGTATAGACTATCTGATAAAATGTCTGGATGCAAATAAACACCGTACAGACTGTTTCTTTGTGGTCGTTGGAAATGGTACTGAATACGGCAAGCTGGAAGCGTGGTACAATCAGGTAAAGGTTAGAGGTGAGAGATTCTTGGACGAGCCAAGCGGCATAGCCGAGCGAGAGGTTAGAGAGCTTTCGGTAAAGTTGATGCAGAGGTTGCCGAAAGAGGATTACGATATGTTGGTGAAGTATTGTGATGTTGGGTTGATATTCCTGGATCATCGCTTTACGATTCCTAACTACCCATCCCGTTTGTTGCCCTATTTGGAATATAAGATGCCGGTGATTTGTGCTACGGATGTAAATACAGATATTGGTAAGATAGCAGAAGAGAACGGATATGGTTATTGGTGCGAGAGTGTGAAACCAGAGAATTTTACTGCGCTTGTCGACAAGATGCTGAAGAGCGATATGAAAGCCATGGGACAGAAAGGCTATCAGTTCCTTAAGGAGAATTATCTCGTGGAACACACGTATAATGCGATAATGAGGCATTGTAAAGGTTAGAGGTTAGTGGTGAGAGAGATGGAAGCTGTATTTAGCTTTGAAGGATTAAAGGTTTATCAGGTGGCAAGGCAGTTGGTAAGGAATATTTACCTACTGCAGAATGCGTTTCCTAAAGAAGAACGTTACGCCTTGGGGGACCAAGTGAGGAGAGCTGCCACTATATCAAAGAGGAACAACTGGATTTGTTACGTCCTCAGTTTGAAGAGGTTGCAAAAATGTTGTCAGGGCTTCGCAATTCTTTAACCTCTAAACTCTAACCTGTAAACTTTACACACTAATGAACGCCAAAAAACATGGACTATTCTTCGAACTATTACAAGTGGCACTTGGAAAGAGGGGGGTGTTGAGCAAGACTCCTTCTGAGCAGGAGTGGCAAGAATTGTTTGATATGTCTGAGAAGCAGGCTGTCGCTGGGGTAGCGATGGCTGCGCTGGAGAAACTAAGTCAGCAGGGACAAAAGCCACCAATGGATTTTCTGTATGAGTGGATAGGACTGAGTGAACAAGTCAGACAAGAGAACCTGAGACTGAATAAGTGTTGTAAGCAACTACAACGTAAGTTTGGAGAGGCGGGGTTGCGGTCGTCGATTCTGAAGGGGCAGGGAATACTTTCGTATTATGATGAATCACTTCGTGAATTGCGACAGTCGGGGGATATTGATATCTTTGTGGACTGTGACATGGAAAAGGCACTTCGTAAAGTTCTTTGCGAGCAAAGCGACCAAGGTCGAGCGAAAGTTTATGGGTTCTTGGCTGGGCCAAGCGGCAGAGCCGAGCGAGAGGTTAAAGAGTGGGATTATAAACACGCCCACTTAGACATTTGGGACGATGTGGCAGTGGAGATGCACTATCGGGTGGAGGTGTTGCTGAACCTGTGGAAGAACAGGAAACTACAGAAATGGTTCAAAGCTCACACAGAAGGGATATTTGGTCACACAGAAAACACAGAAAACACAGAAATTGCTACGCCGACGGTGGAGTTTAATGTTTTCTATATACTACTGCATATCTATCGGCACTTCTTGTATGAGGGTGTGGGGATGAGGCAGTTGATGGATTATTATTTTGTGTTGGTAAAGGTTAGAGGTGAGAGGTTAAAGGTTAGAGACAGTTCTGAGTATAATGATTCCGTGTGTGCCATAAGAGAGTTTGGGATGGAGAGATTTGCAAGAGGGGTGATGTGGGTGATGCAGGAGGTTTTTGGGCTTGAAAGAAAATGCATGATAGCAGAACCGTTAGAGAGTGAAGGACGTTTTATCCTGAATGAGGTGATGACAGGCGGTAATTTCGGACACTACGATGAACGCATCAACAAACGCCATAAAGGAAAGATATTTACTGTGATGGCCATCTGCAAACATAACTGGCACTTGTTGTGGCACTACCCATCGGAGGTGATTTGGCCACCTATTTGGTTTGTGTGGCATAAGTGCTGGAAGTGGCGAAAGATGAAGGCTTTGAATTGGAAATGAAAAATGGTGCGTATGAGCCGCTGTCGGATGTTGACATACTGAAGTAGTCACACAGAAAGCACGGAAAACACAGAAAATAAAATGTCTGATGGATGAGGGAAGATGTAAGATGTTACTGAGTGCCATCTGGCTGTTTTGTAGCTATCTGTTTGTTCCACAATGGGGACGTAAGCATAAAGGTCAAAATGTTTAAGGGTTTAAGAATGAAGATAACGCAAGCAATACTTGATGGTTTAAC
>JAEEGL016427481.1_pt1 | contig 11499 bp, 9 predicted proteins | sample 9134231 | NCBI WGS metagenome assembly JAEEGL01 (sample SAMN16246548, study PRJNA631951) | gut metagenome | biome: gut microbiome; feature: rumen; material: fiber-attached | host: Bos | place: Iran: Karaj | collected 2018-10
GACACTTAAGCAAAATAAAACTTATCATCAATACTAAAACATCTGTGTGAATCCGTAAGATCCGTGGTCGTTAAAAAAACTTATCATCAGTAAGAACCTACCTATTTATTTTTGCATTATTTTCGTATTTTCGCACTTTTTCGCAATCCATGAATCTCTGTGTGATCCGTGTTATCTGTGTGAGGTTAAATAACTGTCATTCTTCAATTCTTTGTGTTTTTTAGCAATATTGTTTGGTAGTTTCCTCAGAAATGTGTATCTTTGCAACTGATATGAGGAAATTACTATACATATCAGTCTTTTTCCTGCTCCTTGCATCCTGTACGGATGACAAGGAGGTGATACCTGTACTGGAGCGAGCAGAGGCATATCTGCCTGAGTACCCTGACAGTGCGGGCATGTTGCTGGATTCTATTAGCTCTCGCCCTTTAGGGGAGAGCGGTGAGAGAGTCCGTGCCCTCTACGGTCTGCTGCGTACCATGACCGATGCCATGACAGGAAAGGGAGTGACGACCGACAGCCTCATACGCTCCTCCTATATATATTATAAGGAGCAAGGTGAGTCGGATGAACATACCCGTCGTTTGGGACGCAGTGCCTTCTATCTGGCACAATTCGAAGCATCGCGCGACAGCACGAAGCGGGCAGAAGACCTCTATCGTGAGGCTATCCGCTGCTCGGAGAAGGTGGAGGACTGGCGGATGTGCTATATGGCATATTCATGGTTAGCAAGAGAAAAAACTTGGAGCGATAAGGAGGAAGCCATTCGACTATTGAAAACAGCAGTTGATGTCTATCATAAGATAGAAGATAAACCTGCCAATCTCATATCCATGTATTTGGACTTAAGTATTAACCATTTGGCGTTTGAGCATATCGATTCAGCTTTAAACTATGCCAATCAAGCATATGATATTGCATGTTCAGAGAATCTGGAATCACAACAATTTACAGCAAAGCGAAGACTTGCTGTCATTTATTACGAGATTGGAGATTATCCGAAAGCCCTTGAATTAGCCAAGCAAGGCATGCATGGGTTGACTGACCAGACTCGCGATGCAGCTCTTTTCTCCCTTGCAGACTGTTATCTTGCCTGTGATTCCTTGGAGCAAGCAAAAACCGTTCTTTTGTCAATCAATATGTTGGATGCGAAAACTAAATATGTGGTTTTTGAAGATTTGTTAAAAATTGCTCATGCTCAAAAGGATTATGAAGCAGCAATGCGTTATGCAGACTCTTTGGAGGCAGCAACAGTTGACATGTTCACCAACATCCAACAGACCAAAGAAGCATACTATCAAGATAATCTGAAAAAGGAATTATACAATATGCAGTTGTCACAAAGAAAAAGACAGCAAGTGATTATTTTATGGGGAACCATTATCTTGATAGTTGTCATAGCAGTGTTTATTGTGATTATCATCAACAAAAACAGGCGAATAGCAGTACAGAAGCGTGCAACTACCGTTTTGCTTCGCAAGAGAGACTATCAAAAGCATATTACGGAAATCAGTAAATATGAACAGGCATTAAACGATAAGGTCCAACAAATCATTAACCTGCAAATTAATTCTAATAATCATCTTTCGACAGAAAAAGCAGAAAAAGCACAATTACTCCTTCAATACAATCAGCTACAGGAGCAATTCGCAAAATTCGTTCTTCGTGATACAGATCTGTTGCAGAAGATAAATCCCGAAAAACAGGTAGAGCCATTAACTCCCAATGAATGGGAACAACTTGCCATTGTTATCAACCAAAATAATAACAATTGTATTTTCAACTTACGCAATGATTTCCCCGAATTATCTGAAACAGATATAAGAATATGTATGTTGACAATGCTCGGTTTATCCAATACGCAGATTTCCGAAGTGTTGGAGCGCACTTCCTCTACAGTTAAAAAGAGAAAGCACAACATCAAAACCGCTATATTTGGAGTACAAGACACAAACATCCACTTTGAAATCATCTTGCGTAGGTTGTGTTCTTGAAACTTACAAATTATTATTATTGCAATCACGCTCGGATAAAAAACACTACTAAACTAAAAATATGTGCAAAATATTTGGAGATTTCAGAATTAGTGATTTTTTTTGCATTCGTAAAAAAAGAACATATGATTATGAGTACAACAACTTTATATAGTCTTCGCGACTATCTTTATGGGACTATGTCTGCTGATGAAATGATGTGGTTGGTGGAGGAACTAACCAACTACATCCGCAAAGGAAACGATATACAATCCTACACAATAGAAGAACTGGACTCAAGAATCGACAAGTCTGAGCGTGACGCTATTGAAGGACGGTATAGAACTCACGAGGAATTGTTTGCAAGCATCATGAACTAAGAAATGCATTAAGCACTATGAAAGTAATATGGATGGAGCAGGCAGAAGAGGCACTAAACCGCACGGTTAAGTATATCTGTAGCCAGTTCGGCAGTAAAGCATCTAAAAGACTACTGAAAGAAACATACAGTACGGGTTGCCGGCTTGAGGAGAATCCATATCTTGGATCAATAGAGCCTTTGATGGCACATCGCAGACCTATCGTAGTGAACCGCCTGAACAAGATTGTTTACCGTGTTGTAGATGATAGAATTGAGATTGCCGACTTCTGGGATACCCGTCGTGAGCCTCAAAACCAGGCAGATAAGACGAAATAATCCGATATTCCTATAAGCTTTTCTGTTATCAAGACACAAACATCCACTTTGAAATCATCTTGCGTAGGTTGTGTTCTTGAAACTTTTTTTATCGTTTTTGATACAATTCCACCCCCTCCTCATTACTTCAACCTATTAAAAAACCGCTTCTCAACCTTGTGGAAGACGGTTTTTATGCCATTTTAACAGCTCCGTAAAATTCCACCACCTAAAATTTGGAACGTATTTCTTATTGTCTTACCTTTGCACCCAAGAACAAAACCGAATTATTAACAATCTAAAACAAAGAGTATGAAGAGAAAAATCATCTTTCTGACAGTAATGCTCTGCATGGCATTCGTAGGAGCAAACGCGCAGAACAGTGGAAATGGGAATGGCTCTGGTAATGGAAACGGAAATGGGAATAGCAAACCACCAAAGATTCCTATTAATTTAACATTTAAAGGAGGAGACAATCCTGGTACTAATAGCCAAAATGGGACAATCAGCCTCCCTGTTTCCGCCTCTTACACGTCCGACACCTTATATATAGATGTAGAGGACTATAGTGGAGGTATTGAAGTAGAGGTGGTCAACACCATGACGAACCAAACGGTATCACAGACCTTCGACCTCATCACAGGTGGAAGTGGAACAGTTGAATTGGACATCTCTGCACTTACTCATGGCATCTATCGAGTGGATATCTATCTACCGAGCTGTTCTGGAGAGTACGAAGGCTACTTCGAGATTGAATGATCGTTTAACATCCACGATTTCATCAGGGAACTTCCCGTTGAAATCGTGGATATTTACTAAACCAACAAATAATAACCAATAAAAATAATCATTATGAAAAAAATTATCATTACAACCCTATTTCTTTTAGGCATCATTTCACAGAACTGTTTCGGGCAGCTGAAAGTGGATAGTTCCGGACGTTTAGGAATAGGATATGGGAATATTAGTTCTGACTATACGGCCTCAATAACAACTTCAGGAAATAAAAATGGATTGGTAATACAAAACTATAACAGTTCAACTAGTTCGAACGAAGGAATATGTATCAATAACTATTATGGATCCAGTCTTTCAACTTATGGTATTAAAATCAACCCAATTACTCCTTATAATAGCTTAACGTCAGCTGCAACATTTAGTGTATTAGCATTCGGACGGGGATCTTCTAACTACGACTATGGTATAACAGGGGCATTAAATTCAGATGCTACATATGCTGCTGGTATATATGGTTCCGCAAATTCTTATATTCCATTTGATAGAACTGGAAAATTTGCAGGGTTCTTTAATGGGAATGTCGTTGTCACTGGCAACATATACGGAACACTTATGACTCAAGTAAATAGTCCGTCAAGCAGAAGTATACGTATTCCTCTTTCTGCAGATAAGACATCTGATGAACGTGTTTCAGAGAGACTTGCCCAATTGGAGCCAGTACAAGTAATCAACGAAAGCAGGAAAGGGGAGCTAAAACAAAAAAACGATGACTCTTTAAAAATCGAAGTATATATTCCCAATTATGCAATAGATGAAGAAGGACTAAAAAAAGCATTCCCTGAATTGGTTGACGAGGATGCGGATGGAAATATAAGTGTGAATTATGTAGAAATGGTTCCATTATTAATACAATCAATTAAGGAATTGAAAGCAGAAATTGAAGAGTTAAAAGGAAATGAGAAAAAGAAGGTTGCTTCTCGAAACAATTCAGCAACTTCAGTAGAAGGCCCTGAAGCTGATTTGTTCTCTGTATCGCAGAATGAGCCGAATCCTTTCACGGAGACAACAACCATCAAGCTATCGATTCCAAAGAAGACACAGGCAGCTGCTTTGATAATCTATGACATGTCTGGCAAACAAATCAAGCAGATCAATATCAATGAACGTGGTAAGACATCTGTCAATATTTCCTCAGAAGGACTTGCTGCAGGTATGTACCTCTATTCTCTGATTGCTGATGGCAAGGTGATTAGTACGAAACGTATGATCTTGAATTGACATTATATAACTGTGATTTTTTTGTAAATATAGTTTTAATTAATGAAAGTGGAGATTATATGAAGTACAGTCTATCAATAGTTTTAATTCTGGCAAATATAATAAGTATATTTGCTCAAGAGACCAAAAGTTATAGTCTATCATATACGAACAAAGACTTTGACATTGTTACTGATGCGAAAGGCCTTTCTATGGTAAAATCAAATAATGTAAAAGTGTTTTTGCTTCCTGATAAGACTCTACCAGCGATTCCTCATACGCAAGCTAAAATACTTTTACCACAAGATGCAGAAATTGTACGCGTGAATCTTGTTTCAAATATAAAGGACAAAATTGCGACTTGCAAACTTCCCAACAATCCAAAAATAAGCATTGTTGCATACGGGACGAAACCAAGTATCCAACCAGAATTAATGATGAATTATAATACTGATGAACAATATCCAAAAGAAAAAATAGCAGATTATTCTATCTCTACAATAGGAGGATACAAAATATTAGATGTTACTTTTTCTCCCTTTGATTACAATGCAAAGGTTGAAGAACTGTTCTTAAACCAAAATATTCGGATAGAAGTTACAATTAATAGAAAGATGAACACGAAAAAGGAGGTTCAACTTGCTATGCGTAATGTAGTAAAAAACATTGTTATTAATCCGGAAGATTTGGATATATTGTATTCTTTAAATGAACAGTCCGTAGATAGATGTGGATACTTAATAATAACTTCTAATACTTTAAAGCCTTCCTTTAAAAAATTTGCGTTTGACAAAGCTCTGAGAGGATACGATGTTAAAATTATGTCTGTCGAGGACATATATAGTAATAGTAAATATTCTGTTTATCCAGATTCTGCCGAAAAGATAAAAAGATACATATATGATTTCTATTCATCTACTAATAATACTGCAAAATACGTATTATTGGGAGGCGATACAGAGATTGTTCCAACAAGGTACTGTACATGCTTTAATGAATACGTATACGATCCGGCAAGTGTAAATTATTCTATAAGAATACCATCTGACTTGTATTATGTGTGTTTTGGTGGGACATTTAACTGGAACAAAAATGGGAATAATCGATATGCAGAAATAAAATATAACGATTTAGGGCACACAGACGATGAAGCATCCTTGTATCCAGAGATGCAGATAGGGCGCATACCAATTCGAACCGCTACTCAATTTAATAACTTCTACAACAAACAAAGAAAATATGAAACAGATAATTATGCAAATAGTACGAATTACTATAATAAATTCTTGTTCGGTGGTATGGAGGTTGTAGATTCTTTTGTTACAGGGGAGAGTGATGCCCAACACTGGGGTGACTCTATATGTAATGTTATTAGTAGTTGTGGTTATAACGCACAGATAGATACTCTCTTCGACACTCACTCATCTTTTCCTAACACATTTACCCGTTTACAATTGCGTTCTGCACTATCATCAAATGCTTATAATTTGATATATATAGATACTCATGGCGATTATAATGGTTTTCAGACCGAAAGCGGGATTTTTAATAATACGTATGCAAATTTCAGCACAACGAAACCTACTTCTATCATAACAACCTCTGCTTGCAATGTAAATGATTTTTCACGTGAAGTATCCTTAGGAGAATCTTTTATTCGCAGCAATAGTAATGCCAATATCTCTTTCTGGGGAAATACAAATCTTGGATGGAGTGCAGGCATTTATTATTTTCGTGACACATCACCTACTCTTATAGGTGATTTCTATCATTATCTTGTAACCGGATCATCTCATCACATAGGTGATGTCATAGAAAGTGCAAAAGCTAACCTAGATAGAGATCATTATGTATCAGGACGCTGGCTTGCTTTATCACAGACGCTCTCTGGAGATCCTGAATTACATATTAATATATCGAAACCAAGAAGAATCAATCCAGTAAAAATTACAATTGCTGATACGAAGGGGTATCTTGACGAAATAAATGATAGTTGCGATTATTATCTTTTATTGGGAGGGCTATCCCCACAAGATGAAGGATATATGGATGACTATACTCATCTACATGCATTAATGATGGAGCCTGGAGATAGCGAATTCTTTATTTGGGGTAATTTTGTATTGGGAATCGCCCAAGATGAATATGTACCATTTAGAAGTGATGTTGATGGTTTTTATATTGCTAGGATTCAAGATCAATCGATGGACGATTTCGACCTAAAAGCTCAAAACTTTGAGATCGGTATCAACGTTGATCAGAACCAACCTTCTGGGCCTGTTTCAATATCAACAAATAAAAATGCAACATTAACAGTAGGTAACATCCTTACTATTTATGATAATTTTGAATGTCCATTAGGGGCTACATTTGATATAAAAACACAATAGGCAGGGAGCTGCTTTATTATATTATTCTAAATAGAGTAAATTATGAAAAGAATTATGCTAATTTCAGCGCTCGCAGCAATCTTAAGCATGCAGAGTGTGAATGGATGGGCACAAGAGTACCCAACCATGTTAGATGGTAATCCAAAATGGATATGCCTTGCATCAGAAGTGGACGGACATCCAACGTTCAAAACTTTTTACTTAGATGGTGACACTATTATCAATGGTTTGTCGTATCGTAACTTGTATTACGAATGGAACTATAAAGATGGGCAGTCTGTTTTAGGGCATCCTGTAAAAATCGCTGCCATTCGCGAATACGAAGGAAAGGTACTTGCTGCAAAATCATTTTACAAGGAGATGTACATGGACTTAGGCAATTACTATGAAGCTTTTGAGGAACTCGAGAATGAAGTTGTTGTGTACGACTGGAATATCCTAAGAGATGGGAAAGCAGTGAAAGTGTATCAGGATGGAAACGTCACAGAACGTGAAATTCTTGAGCGTACAACTATAGAAATGGCAGATGGCTCACAGCGTGCATTGTATAAGGTGTTCAATCACGACCCAGAAAACCTGAAAAAAGGCCAGCAAGCTTATGTAGAGATTATCGATCAAATAGGATGCCTAAACATGCCAAAGGAATTGCTACATTATCTATGGGAACCTAAGAACATCGCATATCCGGCATCTTCATCTAAGGCTATCGCTGGTACCGTCATGAATTTCATCCAGAACGAAGCGATTGTATATCAAGCTCCAAAGGGGAAATATGTGCAATATGACTTCCTGAAAGATTTATTACCAACAGGTATTAGTTTAACCACATTCCTCCCCAAAGGTAAGGAGGCTTTATATAACCTGCAAGGACAGCGAATCAACACACTTCAGAAGGGATTGAATATCGTGGATGGTAATAAGATCATGGTGAAATAACTTAATGAATACCACGACATCGTGGAGATTTTATAATAACTCAAGTATTAACCCTGCGGAATTCGTTCCGTGATAAAAAAACAAATCTTATGAAAAAATTTTTATTAACAATCATGCTCGCCATCTCAACGATGGCAATGCAGGCACAGACTTACAACGGTTGCAACGGCATCAGAATATTTACTGATGGTGATGTTGCTTTTGACTTTTCAAAGCCCGATCCTTTGGGAGGTTTCTCTTTGATATTAAAAGACTTTACCAGTAACACGAATGTGTGTGATATAGGTGATAACGTTTATAGTTTCACGAGTATTTACACAGACTCAACCTCATTCAACAGCACTTATAGTTCGCCTATAACTATACCTACGACTGATAACGATGACTATACCATTACTATGGGACATCAATATTGTATAGACTTCAGCGTAAGTAACACATTGGAATTCTTTCGTTATGCACATAACCCATACCCTTCTGTTGTAGTTAAACTATGCGCAGTCAATAGTTCGGGTGAAATCATGGGATTGTACAATGTGGCAGAAATTCCTGTTTCAATCACGATGCAAGACAACAATTGGAGATGTATAGTCACTGGCTGCAACATATCAGAGGGGATGTGTTATTATGATACGTATGGACTGATTCCACACAGGATTCAACCTACGGTAGACTTTGATGACTTATGGTATACGGAATACGACCAAGGTAATCCAAATTGGAAACAACACAGTGCCTTTGTCTCACAAATCGACCATTTCATTATCGGTATTTCTTTTGCCTCATAATGATAATCAGAATGCAATAAATCCATGAATGCGATTACATAACCATGCCCTCTGTATAAAGTAGGGCTTGGTTATGTAAAAAATACAGGGAATGTTTGGTACTTCACTGGCTTTTTCGTAACTTTGGCGCAGATTACAAACAAAAATCTAATTAGTATGCGTTACACACCATTGAGACAACTCTTCTGGGTGCTGCTGACATTTTTGTCCATACACACCAATGCCAAGGTCATTGCCTTTGGCACTTGGGGACGTAATGGTGACAATGTAACGTGGGTGCTCGATGATGACACCCTATTCTTCCGGGGATATGGCAGCATGCAGACTTTTGATCATCAATACACAAATGACACCAGACCTTGGAAGAAGTATGCGGAGAGGATATGCAGGGTGGAAATAGAAGAAGGCATAACAAGCATAGGTGATTTATTATGTTACGGCTTCAATAGGTTGGAGACCATCACTATTCCCGGCAGTATCCAGATAATCAGTCGAATGGCTTTCAGTGGCTGTACCAGCCTGAAAGAGATTGAACTCCCTAACAGCCTGCTGACAATTGAAGTAGGTGCGTTTTCGTATTGTTCCAGCCTGAAGTCCGTCACCGTTCCCAACAGTGTGAACTCAATTGGAATGAATGCTTTTGCGCATTGCGAGGAACTTACTTCCGTGGTCCTTCCTGTCGGACTTACCAGCCTCTCAGGACACTTGTTTGACTCCTGCAATAACCTACGGTCGTTCATCATACCGGGAAAGGTGACACAAATAGATGACATGGCTTTCTTCAGATGCTCACTGCTTCATTACATAGACATTCCTGCCAGTATTGTTTCTATTGGTGTTGCGGCATTCTACGGCTGTACCAGTGTTGACGACGTCTATTGCCGGGCGGTCTATCCCCCCAGAATAAACACAGCATCTGCGCCATTTGGTTTTTTTCCCGGTGACACCATCATGGGCTGCCTGCATGTACCCTCACGCAGCATCGAGGACTACAGGGCATTTTATCCTTGGAATAAATTCCGTGAGATTGTTGCGATAAAAGATTCACTCACAACAGTGGGCGAAGAGGATGGCGGGCAATTGCCGTATCAATACGACAAGACGACCATGACGGCAGCAGTGGAGTATAGTCCGCTGCCATACATGGATAACATTGTCATCCCCCTGATTTCCAGACACGACGGCCGTTCATATCGCGTTACACAAATCAAACCGTATGCCTTCAAGGGAAAGACAGAGGTGACTTCTGTCAAGATGTCCAACAGCGTCAATGCCATTGGACAGTTTGCCTTTGCGGGGTGCTACAACCTACAGTCAGTCCAGATGCCTCAAAACCTGAAGGCAATCGAGGATTATACGTTTTCGGACTGCTATGGACTGACATCCGTTGACATGCCTGAGAACATCAGCACCATTGGCGAGGGAGCATTTGCCGACTGTGTACGACTGAAAGAGATTACGCTACCATACTCGCTGACAGAAATCGGAGACTTTGCCTTTTCCGGATGTGCGTCTGCCACCACGATTAACATCCAGTGTAAAGGGACGTCGATCGGGGGGCATTGCTTCGACGGATGTTTCAGTGTCACGGATGTTTATTGCACGACAGGAATCATACCCGATGCCGATGTGACGGCATTCAGCAACATAAATCCCGATGCTGTACTGCATGTCCCTGCCGATGCCATCGAGGAGTACAGACGCACGGCACCTTGGTGTGACTTCAAGCATATCGTCGCGATCGGTCAGGAAGAAGAAACGGATTATATATCTTCTATTCAATATGTATTCTATCCTGAAGACCACACCGCATCAGTGGTCAATGTCGTCATACAGAATACGGACAGGATTACCATCCCGGGAACGGTACAGGTAGAGAACGAAATCTATCATGTCACGACGATAGAAGAAGATCTTTGTTATCGGAATCAGGACATCAAATATATTGAGATAGAGGAAGGTGTCATCGAAATACAGAATAGTGTGTTTTGTGCTTGCAAAAATCTGGAATCTGTAGTCATCCCTAACTCCGTAAAGATTATTGGAGACCATGCCTTTAGTTATTGTTCGAATTTACGATCGGTAAAAATCGGCAAAGGGCTCAAGAAAATAAGAAACGCCTTCACTGATATAATAAGCTCGGTATTCGATCTTTGGTGCTATGCAGAGCAAGTACCAGCAACAGACGATATTAATGTTACTTATTTCCAATTCGGAGAAGAAACACAAGCCACCCTCCATGTTCCTGCATCTGCACTCGAAGCATATCAATCGACCTTCCCCTGGAGCAAATTCAAGAATATCGTGCCAATCACAGAGGAAGAAACCAAGATACAGCAACCCCTCTCCCCGCTCCCCCGAGGGGGAGAGATTTACAACCTGCAAGGTCAGCGAATCTCTGTGAACTCAGTCTTCCCTGCGCCCTCTGTGCTCCCGAAGGGTGTGTATATTGTGGATGGAAAGAAGGTGTGGGTGAAGTAAGACCCCCCAGCCCCCTTTAGGGGGAGCTAAAAGACCCTCCCCCTTACCTTCAATGGTCTTTGCACCCCCTTCGGTTCCCCCGTTATCGGGGGACAGAAACCCTCTAGGGCGGGGGCTTATGAAAAGAGCGAAAACTAATTCTTGCTGATGACAATCATCGATGATTGCTTTGTTGAAGAACAAAGGGACACTTTAGCAATTTTTTTTGAACACGGATTGCTCGGATTGAACGGATATATTGATGACAATCTTTTGCAAGA
>JAEEGL011450071.1_pt1 | contig 11498 bp, 3 predicted proteins | sample 9134231 | NCBI WGS metagenome assembly JAEEGL01 (sample SAMN16246548, study PRJNA631951) | gut metagenome | biome: gut microbiome; feature: rumen; material: fiber-attached | host: Bos | place: Iran: Karaj | collected 2018-10
AAAAGATTTCTTGTAGCAAGCATTGGGTTGTTTTCAAATAAGACTAATAAAACTACTTTAAATTCACTACCTTGAGATTTATGAACAGTTATAGCGTATGCAAGTTGGACTTCATCAAAATCTCCCATGCCATATTTTACGAATCTATTATCGTCATATTCAACAAGCATTTCTTTATCGTATGGGTCTACTTCTCTAACTATACCCATCTCTCCATTAAATACGCCCTTTCCAGATTTCCCATCTGGTGTTGTCCAGATAAGTTCATAATCATTTTTAATATGAATGACTTTGTCATTAGGTCTAAATTTTCTAAGTCCTACAATAAGCTCTAAATCGTCTTGTTTTGGATTTAAAATCTCTTGCATTTGCTCATTTAATTTATCTATTCCAGCAAGGCCTTTTTTAGCTGGTGCTAGAACTTGGATATCATCTTTAGATACTTTAAAGTATTTTGGTATTCTTGTAGATAACAAGTCTGTTAAAGTCTTTGCTATATCTTTATTCAATTCTGCATTGATAAAGAAGAAGTCTGTTGCCTTGTTATCAAGCTTAATCATTCTTCCCGCATTTACTTCATGAGCATTAATTGAAATCATTGATCCATCGTCTTGTCTAAATATTCTATTTAAAAAGCTTACTGGTATTACTTTTGAGTTAATCATGTCAGATAAAATGTTGCCAGCGCCTACCGATGGTAATTGATCTTTATCTCCAACAAATATTACTCTTGCTCCTGGCTTTATAGCATTTAGAAGCGATTTCATAATATATGTATCACACATCGAAACTTCATCGACAATAATTACATCTTGAGAAAGATTATTTGTTTCATCAAACTTGAATCTAAAGAAACCATCCTCAACCGTTAATCCTAACAATCTATGGATTGTTTGAGCATCATAACCCGTTGATTCTCTCATTCTCTTTGCAGCACGCCCAGTTGGGGCACATAATGCAAAAGTTTTATGAATGCCATTTAGCATCGCAGCTATTGCCTTTATAATTGTTGTTTTACCTGTTCCTGGTCCACCTGTAATTACAGAAACGCCATATATCAAACTATTTTTAATAGCTTCTATTTGCTTTTCATCTAGGGTTATACCATTCATTTCTTGATAGATTTTCAAATCCGTATCTATATCCATCAAAAATATATTTGTATTGTTTGTGCATAAAGAAACAAGTTTTTTTGCTATGAACTTTTCATGGTCGTATAGAATACGAGACATTATTATTTCTTTGCCTTCAACTTCAAGAGATATAACTTCGTTATCTTTTTCGCATTTTCTTAAACATGTTTCGACTAAATCCTCGTCAAATGTTCTATCTAAACCTAAAAGATCAATTGCTCTATTTATTAAATCCCCATGGTATAAATATGTGTGTCCCAATTTATCTGCAACATCAGTTACGGTATACATAATGCCAGCACGAACTCTTTGCTCGCCCTTTACTTCGTAACCCATCTTTAGAGCAATCTTATCTGCAGTCAAAAAACCAAAGCCATCTACGTCTTTTATTATCTGGTATGGGTTAGCTTCCAAAACTCTCTTTGTATCGTCTCCATAAGCCTTATATAGCTTCAAAATGGTATTAATGCTAAGTTCATGCGCTTGAAGTTCAATAATTAAGTTCTTTAAGAATATAAGATTGTTAAATCTATCTACAAGTTCAACTGCTCTATCATAGCTTATGCCTCTTACTTGAGATAATTCTTGTGGATTTGTAGATAGAACTTCAAAAGTTCTTTTGCCAAACTTTGATACAATCTTTTTTGCGGTAACATCTTTGATGCCTCTAAATAGACCTGAGGCTAAATATCTAACCATGTCTTCTTCCTCATCTGGAAGTAAACATGCACATTTTTCAACTTTAAATTGTTCGCCGTATTTTGGATCTTGAATGAAATCTCCATCTACAACGACTCTTTCCCCTTCATATAAATCAGGAAAATAGCCGACGCATGTTATTATCTCTATGTTCGTGAAAACATTAACTATTGTATAGCCTGTTTCATTATTAACATAGATTACGTCAACTACTTCCCCTTCTAATCTCATTAAAGCTCCTCAATCGCTTTTTTAATCTCTTCTACTTTATCACACTTTTCCCAAGGTAAATAGTCCTTTCCAAAGTGTCCATAGTTTGTAGTTTTAGTAAAGATAGGCTCTCTTAAGTGTAAATTCTCAATAATTGCAAGAGGTCTAAAGTCAAAGACTTTATAGATTATTTTTGAAATGTCTTCATCAGAAATTGTACCTGTTCCAAATGTATCTACTTGAATTGAAACTGGGTGAGCTACACCAATTGCGTAAGCAACTTCGATTTGACACTTTTGAGCAAGTCCTGCAGCAACGATGTTTTTGCATGCATATCTTGCCATATAAGCAGCAGATCTATCTACCTTTGTTGGATCTTTGCCCGAGAAAGCTCCGCCACCATGTGGACAATATCCACCATATGTATCTACGATGATCTTTCTTCCAGTTAAACCACTATCGCCATGTGGTCCACCGATAACGAACTTTCCTGTTGGGTTAATAAAGATTTTTGTATTGTCTGTAATTAATTCCTTTGGAATTACTGCATCAATAACATATTCTTTAATATCTTTTCTTAATTGTTCTGTTGTAACGCAATCACAATGTTGAGTTGAAACAACAACTGCATCAACGCCAACTGGTTTGCCATCTTCATATACAACAGTTACTTGTGCCTTGCCATCTGGTCTTAGATATTTTAAAGTTTTATTCTTTCTAAGCTCTGTTAGCTTTCTTGTTAATTTGTGTGCAAGAGAAATTGGCATTGGCATCAATTCTTCTGTTTCTGTACAAGCGAATCCAAATACCATACCTTGATCGCCAGCCCCGATTAAATCGAATCTGTCTTTTCCATCTTCTTTATTCTCAACAGATGAATCAACGCCTTGTGCAATGTTAGGAGATTGCTTACCAACTCTAACCTCAATAGTACAAGTATTACCGTTGAATCCTTCGCAAGAGCCATCATATCCTATATCCAAAATAGCTTCTCTTGCTATTTTTTCATAGTCAATTTCTTCAGCTGCTTTAGAAGTAACTTCTCCCATAAGTAACACAAAGTCTGTTGTACAACTTGTTTCTAGTGCTACTCTAGAGTTTGGATCTTTTGCAATCAATGCATCTAAGATTGAATCAGAGATTCTATCGCTGACTTTATCTGGATGTCCTTCAGTTACGCTTTCGCTTGTAAATAAATATTTTTTCATTTGTTCTCCTATTAAATAAGGCCACCATCCTCGAAGATAGTGACCTTATATTCTATCTTTCAAGTAATCTTGCAGGATTTAGCACCTTTCGAGAGGTTGCTGTGCGTTCATTGGGCCTGTCCCTCCCGCACTCTCTATAGAATTAATAATATTGGTTATGTTATTAGTCTACATCCTCAAGAGCAAACTTATCTGTGATTTCTTGCTCATTGATTCTGTTCATCTCTGATGCCTTAGATACTGTTGTTACGTCTCTATAGCACTTCATACCTGTACCAGCTGGGATTAACTTACCAATGATGATATTTTCTTTTAATCCCTTTAAGTGGTCAACTTTACCCTTCATAGCTGCATCAGCAAGCATTCTTGGTGTTTCTTGGAATGATGCTGCAGATAAGAATGATTCTGAAGATAGAGATGTCTTTGTAATACCTTGAAGTATTCTAGCACCAAGTGCTGGCTCACCTTCAGATGCAACAACCTTTTGGTTAGTATCCTTGAATGTTTGGAAGTCAACGATATCACCAACTAGGAATCCTGTTGTACCAGCTTCTGTAATTCTAACCTTGCTTAGCATTTGTCTAATAATGATTTCCAAGTGCTTTTCGTTGATTTCAACGTTAGATGTTTCATATGTCTTCTTAACTTCAGAAATGATGTAGTTTTGAACAGCAGCAATACCCTTTGTTCTTAACAAATCTTGTGGGTAAATGTTACCTTCAGTAATTCTATCACCAGCTTCGATTATATCACCAGTCTTAACTAGGATCTTTCTGTTGTAATCGATTACATACTTTTCTTCTTTAGCTTCACCAGTAATAGCATCTTTACCAGATACGTATACAACTCTGCTTGTTCCTTCTTCAACAGTTACCTTACCAGCGATGTTAGAGATAACAGCTTGACCTTTTGGTCTTCTTACTTCGAACAATTCTTGTACACGAGGAAGACCGTTTGTGATATCACCTGTTGTAGCAACACCACCAGTGTGGAATGTTCTCATTGTTAACTGTGTACCTGGTTCACCAATTGATTGAGCTGCGATAATACCAACAGCTTCACCAACTTTAACGATGTTACCAGAAGCTAAGTTCATACCATAGCACTTTGCACATACGCCATCTTTGCATTGGCAAGATAGATTTGATCTAATCTTAACTGACTTAATACCAGCTTTATCAATCTTCTTAGCATCTTGTAGCTTAATCATAGTGTTGTTTTCAATTAGAACTTCGCCGTTTGCATCAACAACATCTCCGATTGCGAATCTACCATTTAGCTTTTCGATGAAGTTTTGACCAGCCTTACCATTTAGAACAACTTCGTTGTTACCCTTTTCTGTTTCAACTGGAATTCTTGCAATCTTAGCGTTGTAGATTTCAAGAGCCTTAGCTTCGTCGATAACTGTTCCCTTCTTGAACATTACAGAACCATCTTTTCCTGTGATGTCAGCAAGTAACTTCTTGTCAACGATTGCTTTGTATAATTCGATTAAGTCCATGTTCTTAACTTCAACACCTGACTTATCTCCGCAGTCTTCTTCTGTTACAACAACGTGGTGACATACATCAACCAAACGTCTTGTTAAGTAACCTGAGTCGGCTGTCTTTAAAGCTGTATCGGCCATACCCTTACGTCCACCGTGTGCTGAAATGAAGTATTCCAAAACTGATAGACCTTCTCTGTATGATGATTTAATTGGAAGCTCGATATCTTTACCTGATGTAGATGCGACGATACCTCTCATACCGCAAAGTTGTGAAATCTGTCCGATACCACCACGGGCTCCTGATTCAGCCATCATCCAAATTGGGTTGTATACATCTTTGTTATCTTCAAGTAACTTAGAAACCTTATCTTTAGCTTCTGTCCAAATCTTGATAGTTTCATGATATCTTCTGTCTTCAGAAACGATACCCATTCTTTGACCTCTTTCGATTTGTTGTACTTGCTTAGAAGCTTCTTCTAGGATTTCTGCCTTATCTTGAGGAACGTGCATATCGAATACTGATGCTGTATTTCCTGAAATTGTAGAATACTTATATCCGATTGACTTGATGTTATCCAAAACGATTGCTGTTTCTGTAGCACCCTTAGCTGCGAATACCTTATCTACGATTACAGATAATTGCTTCTTACCGATTCTTGAGTTGATCTTGAACTCAAATGTTGCGTTGTTATTCTTATTAACAACTTGCTTCTTGCTATCTTCTAGCGCGCCTGTATCAATACCATAATAGATATCTTGAGGAATTGCTTCGTTGAATATGATTTTACCAACAGTTGTTCTAACTCTCTTAGAAACTGTTCTGCCTAGTTCATCTTGCTTTTCAACTCTTACTTCAATTTCTTTTTGTAAAGAAATTTGCTTTAATTGATAAGCCATCTTAGCTTCTTCAACATTTCTAAATACTCTTCTTTCTGAAGACATCTTTTCTGGATTTTCATCCATTGTTAAATAGAAGCATCCGATAACGATATCTTGTGATGGAGAAACAACTGGTTTACCATCAGAAAGCTTTAAGATGTTGTTTGTAGATAGCATTAAGAATCTGGCTTCTGCTCTAGCTTCAAGTGATAGTGGTACGTGAACAGCCATTTGGTCACCATCGAAGTCGGCGTTGAACGCTGTACATACAAGTGGGTGAAGTTTAATAGCTCTTCCTTCAACGATAACTGGCTCGAAAGCTTGAATAGATAATCTGTGTAGAGATGGAGCACGGTTCAATAGAACTGGGTGATCCTTAATTACTTCTTCTAGAATATCCCAAACTTCAGCTGATGGGTTAACGTCGATTAACTTCTTACCACTATGGTTATTTGTAGCTAATCCTCTTGCGATTAATTCGTGTAGAACGAATGGTTTGAATAATTCAAGAGCCATTTCTCTTGGAAGACCGCATTGGTACATCTTTAATTCTGGTCCTACGACGATAACTGAACGTCCTGAGAAGTCAACACGCTTACCAAGTAAGTTTAGACGGAAACGACCTTGCTTACCCTTTAGAGACTCTGTTAATGACTTAGCCTTCTTGTTGTTTGTTGTGATGGCCTTGCCACGTCTACCGTTATCGATAAGAGCGTCAACAGCTTCTTGTACGATTCTCTTTTCGTTTCTTAAGATGATTTCTGGAGTACCATACTCTAACATCTTCTTTAGACGATTGTTACGCATGATAACTCTTCTATATAAGTCGTTTAAGTCTGATGCAGCAAACTTACCACCATCTAGTTGAACCATTGGTCTTAAATCTGGTGGAAGAACTGGAAGAACATCTAGAACCATCCATTCTGGCTTGTTACCTGATGTTCTGAAAGCTTCAACAACTTCTAATCTCTTAATAGCCTTTAGCTTTGCTTGACCTTCTTTAGCTGTAGCGATAGTTTCTTTTAAAGCTGTAGCTTCAGCATCTAGGTCGATGTTCTTTAATAATTCTTTAACTGCTTCACCACCCATTCCTACTTTGAATGCGTCTGCGCCGAATTCGTCGCAAGCTTCTAAGTATTCTCTATCATCGATGATTTGCTTATAAGCAAAAGATGATTGACCTGGGTCTAAAACAACGTATTTTGTGTAGTAAACTACTAGTTCTAATTCCTTTAGAGGAATGTCTAGTAATTGGCTCATTCTATATGGAGCACCCTTTAAGTACCAGATGTGTGTAACTGGACAAGCAAGTTCAATGTGGCCCATTCTCTCACGTCTTACAGATCTTGCAACAACGTCAACACCACATCTATCACAAGTGATGCCTCTAGCCTTCATTTTCTTATACTTACCGCAAGCACATTCGTAGTCCTTAACCGGTCCAAATATTCTTTCGCAGAACAAACCGCCCATTTCTGGCTTTTGTGTTCTGTAGTTGATTGTTTCAGAATTTACAACTTCACCATGTGACCAACTTCTAATTGTTTCAGGAGAAGCGATTCCTATCTTTATTGCACTGAAATTATTTACATCTGCCATTTTTCTATTTCTCCTTTATTAGTCGTTAGCGTCATCGCTACCGTTGAATTGAGATAATAATTCGCTGATATCACCTGCGCCGATATCGTCATCATCATCTTCGCTACTAATAATATCTGTAGCGTCTTGCATTGAGTCGCTAGATGTATTGAAATCCAATCCTAATCCGATGTCTTCATCTTCGTCATCCAACTTGAATTGAGCACCTAAATCGATTGATTCTGTTGGCTCGTCTGTTGAGTATGAAGTTTGATGCTTTGTAGATGTTACTGTTGTTGTATCTGTGTAATCTCTGATACCAACTTCTTCACCGTTATCGTTTAGAACCTTAACTTCCAAACCTAAAGCCTTGAATTCCTTCATTACAACCTTGAATGATTCTGGTGTACCAGCTTCTGGAATTGGGTTGCCCTTTACGATTGCATCGTAAACCTTTTGTCTTCCCATTACGTCGTCTGACTTGTTTGTCAAAACTTCTTGTAGGATGTGAGAAGCACCATAAGCTTCTAGAGCCCAAACTTCCATTTCACCGAAACGTTGTCCACCGAATTGTGCCTTACCACCTAGAGGTTGTTGTGTAATTAATGTGTACTTACCAGTAGATCTAGCGTGCATCTTTTCATCAACCATGTGGCATAGCTTTAACATATACATGTAACCAACTGTTACTGGGTTTTCGAATGGTTCACCAGTTCTACCGTCATAAACAGTGAACTTACCATCTTTCTTTGGATCATGCTTTCCATCAACAGCAAGGTTGATATCTGAATTCAATCTTTCGTCTTGGAATAGAGTCTTGATATCTGATTCTGTAGCACCATCGAATACTGGTGTAGCAACCATCATGCCAAGCTTCTTAGCAATATATCCTAAGTGAACTTCTAAGACTTGTCCGATGTTCATACGTGAAGGAACGCCTAGTGGGTTTAACATGATTTGTAATCTTGTTCCATCTGGTAAGAATGGCATATCTTCTCTTGGAAGAACTCTTGAAATAACGCCCTTATTACCGTGACGACCAGACATCTTATCACCAACACCGATCTTTCTCTTTTGAGCAACGTAAACTCTTACTAACTTAGTTACGCCTGCTGGTAGGTCATCTTTTTCTTTCTTTGTGTATACCTTAACATCGATAACAACACCTGATTGTCCGTGTGGTAAGCATAGAGAAGAATTCTTAACTTCCTTACCCTTTTCACCGAAGATTGCTCTCATTAATTTTTCTTGTGGTGTTAAATCAACTTCACCCTTAGGGCTTGTTCTACCAACAAGGATATCTGATGAATCAACAGCTGTACCGATTCTTACGATACCGTTTTCATCAAGATTCTTTAATGCAGCTTCACCTACACCTGGGATATCTCTTGTGATTTGTTCATCACCACGAGATGTGTTTCTAGATGTAATTTCGAACTTTTCAATATGTAGAGATGTGAAGACATCATCTTTTACTAAGTCTTCGTTAATGATGATAGCGTCTTCGTAGTTGTATCCTTCCCAAGATGTGTATCCGATAAGGATGTTTCTACCTAATGACAATTCACCATTGTTTGTAGCAGGACCATCAGCAAGTACCATACCCTTGAATACCTTATCGCCCTTATTTACGATTGGCTTTTGATTGATACATGTACCAGCGTTAGATCTTTCAAACTTTTGAAGATATACTGTTTCATCTCCGTTTTCTGTTTCAATAACGATCTTTGTAGAGTCAACAAACTTTACAACACCATCGAATTTAGAAATAGCTAGAACGCCGCTATCGTAAGCAATCTTGTGCTCGATACCAGTAGCGATCATAGGAGCTTCTGTTCTTAATAGAGGTACAGCTTGACGTTGCATGTTAGAACCCATCAATGCACGGGCTGTATCGTCGTTTTCAAGGAATGGGATAAGAGCTGAAGCAACTGAGATTAATTGCTTTGGAGAAACATCTACATAATCTACCTTGTCGATGTTAACTTCACGAATATCTTCCTTGATTCTACACATAGCACGGTTTTGTACAAATGTGCCATCTTCATTAAGTGGTGTGTTAGCTTGAGCTAAGATGTACTTATCTTCATCATCAGCTTGTAGATAATCTACGATATCTGTAACATATGGTGTTCCATCTTCTTTCTTAGCAACTCTTCTATATGGAGCTTCGATGAAGCCATATTCGTTGATTCTTGCATAAGAAGCAAGTGATGAAATAAGACCAATGTTTTGACCTTCTGGAGTTTCGATTGGACATAGACGACCATAGTGTGTATGGTTGATATCACGAACTTCGAAACCAGCTCTTTCTCTGTTCAAACCACCAGGTCCTAAAGCAGATAACTTTCTCTTGTTTGTTAATTCTGCAGCTGGGTTGTGGTGATCCATAACTTGAGATAATTGGTTTGTGCAGAAGAATTGTCTAATAACCATGGCAATTGCTCTAACATTTAAGAATTGTTGAATCTTGTATTCATCATTCTCGCCTGTTCTTGACATGTTTTCCTTGATTGTCTTATCAAGTCTTGCCATACCTTCTCTGAACTTTTGTTGTAATAACTCACCTACGCAACGAACACGTCTGTTTGCTAAGTGGTCGATAATATCTGTAACACCGATACCATGAACTAAACCTAAGTTGTTGCTGTATGATGCAAGGATATCATCAACTGTTAAGTGCTTAATGATAAGAGCATCAACATTAGCCTTGATTTGTTCTTTTAATTCATCGCCCTTGAATTGAGCCATTAATTCCTTCAATGCAGGTAGATATACCTTTTCATTGATTCCTAACTCTTCAGCGTTGAATTCTGGAAGTACAGCATTGAAATCTACAACGTTGTTACCACGAACGATAACTACTTGTGGTTTTTCTTCTTTAGATAAAACTTTGATAGAAACGATACCAGCGTTTTGAATCTTGTCAGCATCTTCAGCTGTCAAAACTGTATCCTTTTGGCAAATTACTTCACCGTTTTCATCTATTGCATCTTCAGCTAAAACAAATCCAACTACTCTTTGAGCATAAGATAACTTCTTGTTTACCTTATATCTACCTACTCTCATTAGGTCATATCTCTTTTCATCGAAGAATAAGCCTTGGATTAATCTCTCAATACCTTCTTCTGTAATTGTTTCGCCTGGACGTTGCTTTCTGTATAATTCTGTCTTAGCTTCAGCAATATTTGTAGCTGAGTCTTTTTCAATTGTGTTTTCTAGAAGCTTTTCATGTCCGAACGTAGCATATAATTCTTCATTTGTTCCTTCCTTTAGTAAGCAACGAATTAATACAGTTGATGGGAATTTACGTCTTCTATCTACATAAACTGAAATTGTTTCTGTTGGATCTTGTTTGAATTCTACCCATGCACCTCTATGTGGCATGATTTGTGTAGAATATCTTGGCATACCAGTCTTTTGATCCTTTTCGAATGTGTTGTAAACGCTAGGGCTTCTTACTAATTGGCTAACAACTACACGTTCAGTTCCGTTAATAATGAATGAACCTGCTTCTGTCATCTTAGGAATTTCACCCATGTATACATCATCTTCTAAGCATTCACCAGTGCTTGTGTTTACAAGTCTGATTCTAAACTTTAGAGGAATTGTGTAAGAACGTTCACCATCTTTACATTCTTTGATGGTGTACTTTGGTGTGCCATCTAGGGAATAACCTAGATAATGTAGCTCAAATCTTCCAGCTCTATCTACAACTGGTGAGAAATCGTTCAAAACTTCTTGGATTCCTTCAGAGACAAATCTCTTGTAAGAACCAACTTGAGCTTCAAGCAAATATGGCATTTCTAGAACTTCTTTAATATGAGAGAAAGAATCTCTAACTGTATTGCCGTATTTAACTTTATGAGTCATATTGTTTTGAGGCATGTCGTCCCCTCCTTATAAAATTTTCGTGATTAAAATGCACATTAGCGCATACTACGCCCTAAATTATAGGTGCGCTAAATAATTTACACGCATTTTATATAGGTGTCAAACGATTTTTTCAACATTTTCAAAACAATTTTTTGAATTGTAAAATGTATGTAAAATTATTAAAATTCATCAATTTTTGGATAGTTTTTGGCTCTACTTTTGTAAAATTTATGTAAATTTTTATTGTTAGATAGCCGATGCTAAAGTCTTTGTCAATATTGACTATATATATAAAATAATGTATTATTTTTAAAGTATGAGATTGGACAAATACTTGAAAGTATCTAGAATAATTAAGCGTAGAACTATAGCAAACGAGGCTTGCGATGCATCTCGTGTTGAACTTAATGGAAGACCTGCAAAAGC